>Ga0207421_10001085_pt1 | contig 35399 bp, 28 predicted proteins | sample SodLakKL_010_SED_4_FD_187542 | JGI IMG/M metagenome (GOLD analysis project Ga0207421, IMG submission 187542) | Alkaline sediment microbial communities from Lake Tanatar, Kulunda Steppe, Russia - 8KL_010_SED (SPAdes) (version 2) | ecosystem: Environmental > Aquatic > Non-marine Saline and...
CCCCCTCAACTTTTATTATCATCTTTCTCATTGTGTAGCCAATACTCCCCTGGCCGAATTCACCTTATTAATCTACAGATGGTAAATCTAAAACTGTACATACTTTTAGTAATGATTGCTTTGGCCTCATGCGGTCCTGAAAATACGGGCAATCAGGAAACGGAAAACAAAGCAGCCACACTTGAACACATCCGTGATTTTAAGCTGACCGGATATCCATCAGAAGCTATCAGTCGAACAAAAGACGTCTTTCATATTTTTCCTGATCAATCGTCATTTATCGTAACTAACTTCGACAATGTCTTCCTCTCTTTATTTGATACATCAGGAGTTTACATCACACATTTTGGTGATGAGGGACGCGGGCCAACTGAACTTCTCACTACAGCTCGAGTCGGATTCGATCAGGATCAGAACATATTTGTATATGATGGCAATCAGGATCAAATTAAATCCTTTAACCGAGACGGCTCTTTCATAGATGTTTATGCTGGTGTTGTTGAACATCAAATCTGGCCCCGCGGTGATGTATTGATAATGGTAGATAATTACTGGTACATGCCCGCAGAAGTAGCCGGAGAACGGGATTATTCGAATAAACAATCCCTGACAAGGATGAATCATGATTTCAGCAATCCACAAACGGGCGGCGGATGGGATTCATTTTACCGCAACCGCAACACAATATTGCAGCAGCCTCAGCTGGCTTACGATCAAAAAAGAGAGCAGTTCATTGTAGTTCATCGAACATCTCCGAATATCAGGCTGGCTAATTCAGATCTGGAGGTAATCGAAACCTGGCACCATAGTTCACCAAATTTTCTGCTTCATGAAGAAGACATACTCCGCTCTCATCCTCCAGAACAGCGCGAAGAAATCGTAGGCCAAATCAGCCTGATTGAACAGCCTTTTATAGCTGACGATCTGCTTTTATTTCAGTTCATGAACCAAAATGAGACATTCAGAGAAAGTCTTGATTTCAGCGACTTAGAACAGTTTATAGGAGTCTACTCTCTCGAAGACGGCACGTATCATGGCGAAATAGAGCTGCCTTACAGATTAAAAGGCGTAATGAACAATCGGCTCATGCTGCTCAAAGATGATAATCCCGACAATTTCGTAATCGGGCTTTACGAGATCGAGCTAAATTAACTCAAATCTTCGACTGTAAGGACGCAAAGAAATGCAGATTTTACCGCAGATTCGTGCAAGCTTATTGGCGTTAATCTGCGACGTAATCTGCAAAAATCCGCGTCCTCCCAATTCACAATTCAAAATTCACCATTCACAATTTCTAAGTGGTGTATTCCGCATTAATCCGCACATACTCGTAGCTCAGATCGCAGCCCCATCCGGTGGCGCCTTCATCGCCCTGTTTGAAATCCAGACGAATAGTGATTTCCGTTGAGCGCATCAGCTTTTTGAGGTCGGCGAGGTTTACGCGGATTGGCTGACCATCTTCGAGCAGCTTCATTTCGAACGTTGAGCCAATATAGAGATCGGTTTTATCCGGATCGTAGCTCACTCCTGCCCTTCCTGCAGCGGCGACTATGCGTCCCCAGTTTGGATCACGACCGAACATGGCGGTTTTCACAAGAGCCGAATCGGAAACGGTCCGAATAATCTGACGCGCTTCATCTTTGGTCGGCATCCCGGTCACCTGATACTCAATGAGCTTCGAAGCTCCTTCCCCGTCTGATACAATCATTTTGGCCAGGTGTTCGCAAAGCGTGCGCAAGTTTTGTTTGAAGGTGATATAATCTTCATTTTCTTCTTCAATCCGTGCGTTTTCAGCCTCCCCGTTTGACAGTATCGCCACCATGTCGTTGGTGGATGTATCCCCGTCTACAGTAATCATGTTGAAGGTATCGTCTACGACTTCACGCAGCGCTTTATCCAACAGTTTAGGGCTTATAGCTGCATCACACATAATAAAGCCGAGCATGGTTCCCATATTGGGGTGAATCATGCCTGAACCTTTCGCCACCGCTCCCATGTTGATCTTTTTTGTATCCAGATCAAAGGATACAAACCCCTCTTTTGGAAATGTATCGGTTGTAAGGATGGAACTGGCAAGCAACGAGCCCGCGACACGCCGTTTGGTGAGTTTATTGGCATTATCCCGGATTCCGGCCACCACTTTCTCTGTAGGAAAATCGCGACCAATTACGCCGGTAGAGGCTACCAAAACCTGTTCCCTTGGTATATCAAATTCTTTAGACATAGCGGCAACCATAGCCTGAGCACCAAGGTAACCCTGCTGCCCGGTACAAGCGTTTGCATTACCGGAATTCACTACAATAGCGCGGATAATGCCACCTTTAATATGCTCCCGGCTAATTTTAACCGGCTCGGCAACTACCACATTTCGTGTAAAAACCGCAGCCGCCGAGGCCGGCTTGTCCGACATGATGATTCCCAAATCGCGACGCTTGCTCTTCACACCGGTGTGTGCACCCCAGTAGGTAAAGCCCCTCACATCCGTAATATTTTCCATAATGGTAGTTTGTTATCAGGGACTAACGGGAACTGTAAGCAGCCCCGTAGTCTCATCAAAACCGTTAATTAAATTCATGTTCTGCACTGCCTGACCAGCGGCGCCCTTCATCAGATTGTCGATAGCGCTTATGGTGATGACGCGGTTGGTGCGCTCATCATAAGTCGCATAAATATCACAAAAATTGGAAGCACGTACAAAGCGAAGTTGGGGTGATGTTTTCACCAGCCGAATAAAGGGCTCATTGCCATAATATTTATGAAAAACTTCATCTACCCTTTTCTGATCGACGCCCTCTTTAGCCGTGCTGTAGGTATCGGTGAGGATTCCGCGGTTTACCGGTAGCAGGTGCGGACTGAACTGAATATTGAAGCTCCCGCCGGTTTTCCTTCCTATTGTAAGCTCAATCTCAGGCGTATGGCGATGGGTTTTCATTCCGTACGCGCTGAAGTTATCCGAAGCGTGCGGGAAGTGCGTGTTGTCCTTGGCCGAAATTCCGGCACCAGTGATACCAGACTTTGCGTCTACGATGATGGAATCCGGCTCGACCAGTCCTTCCATCACGAGTGGCGCAAGTGGCAAAATAGCTGAAGTCGGATAACAGCCGGGATTGGCGACCAGCTTTGCATCACGAATATCCTTGCGGAAAAGTTCGGGCATGCCGTAGGCAGCTTCAGAAACCAGCTCGGGAATTTCGTGCTTCACATCATACCATTTTTCGTAGGTTTCTACAGACGGAAGGCGGAAATCACCCGAGAGATCAATCACCTTACACGGCATGGGATGATGCTGCTTCATAAACTTCATTGAGACGCGATGCGGCAGGGCCAGGAAAAGCGTGTCAATATCATTGAGGTCAACTTCACTCAGTGACTGCAGCTTCAGATTGGTGAGGCCGCGAAGCTGTGGATGAATTTCATCGATATATTTTCCGGCATTTCGCTCGGAAGTAACAGCCTTAAGTTCCGCCCATGGATGAAGGTGAAGAAGACGGATCAGCTCGGAACCGGTATAGCCTGTGGCGCCGGCTATGGCAACGTTTATTTTCTTCATGAGCTTTCCTCCTTCTGTGCTTCCAGCTCTTCCCTGATGCTTTCCATCATAACATCAACCACAATGTCCAGCTCATTTCTGGTAATGTTCAATGCCGGAACGAGCCTTACCACGTTCGAGCCGGTTACGTTGGCAATAACGCCTTTTTTGAGCATTCTCAGAGCTACTCCTGCCCCGCTGAACCCCAGCTGTACGCCGTTCATTAGTCCTCGTCCGCGAACTTCGGTAATACCCGGCTCTCCTGGCATCTCCATTCGGATGCGTTCACGAAGCCATTGGCCGTTTTCTTCAGCTTTTTGAATAAGCTTTTCATCAAAAATGGCATCGATGGTAGCTAATCCGGCTCGGCTTGCCAGCGGGTTCCCACCGAAAGTGGTGCCGTGTTTACCGTACTCAATAATGTTTGCCACATCCTCAGTAGCAATAAAAGCACCAATTGGGAAACCGCCGCCAAGGCCCTTGGCCATGGTTACGATATCAGGAACGATTCCATACTGCTCGTAGGCAAAGAAGGTACCGCTACGGCCGATTCCGCACTGAATTTCATCAAAAATAAGCAGGGCTTTATGCTCCATACAAAGTGAGCTCAGTTCGGTGATGTATTCCTGCGTAGCTACGTGCACACCGCCTTCACCCTGTATGGGCTCCAGAATTACGGCTACGGTGTCGTCGTTCATCTGCTCTTCCACCGCCTTGATATCGTTGAAGGGAACTTCAATAAAACCCGGAAGCATGGGCTCAAAACCATCCTGATACTTTTTCTGGCTTATAGCAAGTGCTCCAAGCGAACGACCGTGAAAAGAGCCGCTCATATAAATAATATTTCCCTTCTTGCCAGTTTTGTTGGCGTATCGCTTTGCGATTTTGATGGCACCTTCGACAGCTTCCGTCCCGCTGTTACAGAAAAATACCCGATCGTGATTGCTTAAATCGACCAGCTTCTGCGCCAGCTCCACTTGCGGCTCTGTGGTAAAAAAGTTTGAGGTATGAATTAACGTACCGACCTGATCACGAATGGCCTCCACAACTTTCGGGTGACAGTGACCAACGTTGTTTACAGCAATACCGGCAAGAGCATCGATATATTCATTGCCATCTGTATCCCATACGCGTGACCCCTCGCCCCTTGTGAGCGTTACCGGGTAGCGCTTATATGTTTTAAAATGATATTCGTTATCTATTTCGTGTAGCGTTTTCATATTCAGTTTAAAGTAATTTTAGTTCCGGAGATAATTTCTTCGCTAAGCTGACTCAGCATAGCCCCCGGTTCAGTTCCATTAATAATATGAGCTTCAGTCACCCCGTTTTCGAGCGCCTGCATTATAGATTCCAGCTTTGGCAGCATTCCGCCATCAGCGCTCTTCACCATAAACTCTTTGAGATCAGCAGCGTTGGTGGTTTCTATCCGGGTATTTTCATCCGGAAAATTTTCATACAGTCCGTTTACGTTTGTGAGACTCACGTACATATCTGCTTTGATGGATGCTGCAACCGCTCCGGCAAATATATCGGCGTTTATGTTGTAGTCATGGCCATCTTTACCGAGTGCGATAGGAGCAATAACAGGCAGAAAGTTACGATCAATAAGTGCTTCTATAAGTGATGGATCTATCGAATCCACATCACCAACAAAGCCAATATCGTTTTGTTTTCTTTCACCGTTTTGTTCTTCGGTAATGTGATATCGCTTGATGGCCGTAACCATACCTCCATCTTTACCGGAAATTCCGACTGCCGGGATATCCTGATGATTTAACATGCGTACAAGCGATCCGTTCACTTCACCTCTCAGAGCTAGTTGTACATAGTACATAGTCTCTTCAGTAGTTCTTCGCTGACCGCCAATAAATTCGCTTTCGACACGGGCGAGCTCAAGGAGCTTGTTAATTTCAGGGCCGCCACCGTGTATAAGTACAACTGTATGGCCTTCGTGATGAAGCCGGCCAATTTGTCTGAGCACATTTTTTCGGATGTTGTCATCCGTCATGGCGTTTCCACCATATTTAATAACGACTATTTTTGAATTCTTCAAAGAATCAATAAGGGTGTTTTTGATTATAAAATGTATGACTGAAAGTAATTAAATAAAGCAACTTTAGCTAATAATCATTCCATAAAACCTCTGTTTAAGCTTAAATTTAAGCATTTTTATAATTCATTCTTATCCAAAAGGGCTCCCCGAAACACTCATTCTGAAACCGTTTGACCTGCTATTACTAAACTCTCTCTTTCGAAGCTAGAAAATTTTGTTAAATCCTTAAACACATGAAAATAAACAGCTTTCTACTGACCATATAAAACCGATTCAAAAAACCTAAAAAAAAGCTTGCCAAACGCCAGCCTTTGTGTGTATATTTAGGACTCTCAAGCGAGAATAGCTCAGTTGGTAGAGCGCAACCTTGCCAAGGTTGAGGTCGCGGGTTCGAATCCCGTTTCTCGCTCCAAAGGCAAAATCAACTCATGTTGGTTTTGCCTTTTTTCGTTTATAGAAGCTGTTCATTTCAACACTAAAAAGAAGATTCCGCGTTCTTTAAAGACGGTCTTAATCCGTATATTGACAACTTCGAAACGAACATTTTTCCACTCTCCTGTTACATCATATATATGTCTGATAAACCGAAGGACTACTGCGGTATTTTCGGGATTTATAACCATCCTCAGGCAGCCGCCATGACCTATTACGGGCTGCACGCACTTCAACACCGGGGGCAGGAATCAGCTGGTATAGTGACTTCCGTTTTCGATGAAGACCGAAAAATGAAGATTATGCCCATGCACAAAGATTTCGGGCTGGTGCTTAATGTTTTTGAAGACCGGAAAATATTAACGGATAAACTTCGCGGTAAGTCGGCCATAGGGCATAACCGTTACTCCACCTCCGGTTCGTCTACGAATCCTGCAAACATTCAACCGTTTCGCGTTCATTATCGGATGGGCAATCTGGCGCTGGGCCATAACGGAAACTTAACCAACGCCCCTTCCCTGCGCGACCGGTTTATTAATGAAGGCGTGCTTTTCCAGAGTACATCAGATTCGGAGCTCATTCTTCACCTTATATCACACAGCAGGAAAGAAAGCCAGCTCGATCAGATAATGGATGCCCTGCAGCAAATTGAGGGTGCATACTGTCTGGTAATTCAAACTGATAACGAGCTCATTGCTGTTCGGGACCCCAATGGTTTCCGGCCGCTTTGTCTGGGTAAACTGGATGATTCGTTTTTAGTCGCAAGCGAATCCTGCGCTTTAGATATTGTCGGTGCCGAATATGTTCGTGATATAAAGCCGGGCGAAGTTATAATTATCGATGATGAAGCAATCGGCAAGAACGAGCCCCGCTCTTTATTTTTAGACCGGATTCCGGGTACGGATACCGCCGCCTGTGTTTTTGAATATGTTTATTTTTCCCGACCTGACAGCCGGATTTTTGGTGAGAACGTGGATAAAGTCCGCCGTAAAATTGGAAAATATCTGGCTAAAGAACATCCTTACTCAAACTTCACCAAGTACGAGGGCGATAAAAAACCGATTGTAATTTCAGTTCCCGATTCGAGCAATACAGCTGCCATTGGCTACGCAGCAGAAAGCCAGAAACTGGGGCTTGACTGCAAGTTTGAAATTGGACTAATTCGCAACCACTATGTAGGTCGCACATTTATTTCACCCGGGCAGGAACAGCGGCAAATGAAGGTGAGAACTAAGTTCAATGCTGTTAAAGGCGTGCTCGAAGGCCGGGTAGTTCTCATAGTTGATGATTCAATCGTGCGCGGCACAACGAGCCGGATGCTCATCGAGATGATTCGCAAATGCAATCCGCTTGAGGTTCACTTTCTGGTGAGTTCTCCACCGATTATCGAGCCGTGTTTTTACGGCATGGACTTCCCGGATCCGAAAGAGCTGATAGCCAACCGCTACAACAGAGACGTTAACGAGATTGCCAAAACGCTCGGGGTAGACAGTCTCCACTACCTTTCTGCTTCCGGTCTGATAGAAGCAGTAAAAGAAGCGAATCCTGAAGGGCAGAACTACTGCAGCGCCTGTTTTACCGGCAACTATCCGGTACCGGTTGAAGCCCAAAAAGACAAAGACTCCTACGAGCTATCCTGATTATGTCTGAATCCAACAGTCCCTTTATTAAAACCGCTGAATTTGTGCTTTCAGCGCCGAGCATTAAATTTTGTCCGCCAAATACACTGCCGGAGTTTTGTCTTGCAGGCAGATCTAACGTTGGAAAATCCTCTATCGTTAACGCCCTCACCAATCGGAAAAAGCTGGCCAAAACCAGTAATATGCCTGGGAAAACCAGGGAGATGAATTACTTCCTGATGAATAAATCCTGGTACCTGGTCGATTTACCGGGTTACGGTTATGCTAAAGTCTCCAAAAAGGAACAAGAGCGCTGGAAGCATGCGCTTGGAGAATATTTCGAACAGCGTGAATCCATCCGTCTTGTAATTATTATCGTTGATATCCGGCATAAACCACAAAATCTGGATCTCGATTTCATGTATTGGCTCGCATCTAACGATATGCCTTTTGCATGCGTGCTTAACAAGTCTGATAAGGTTAATAAAAAGCGACTAGCCGAGGCTCAGATTGAGCTTCAGGAAGAGCATAAATCCATGAATGTTGAAGTACCCATTGTGGTTACTTCTGCTGAGCCCGGTGGAGACACCAGCCAGCTCGATACCCTTATTAAGTCCTTTTTGTAATACGATTTACTATTATCTTAGATATGCAGATATAGATCTGGTTGCAAATAGTCAGATCACCGGATGAATCCGGTCTTAAAGTTAAAGCCAACACGAACCCTTATTTATTGCTATGAGTGAAGAATACCGAGTCCTTTTACTGGACAGTGTGGATCCTGTGTCCGCTGAAATCCTGAAAGAAAGGAATATTAAAGGCATCATCAAGCCAAAGCTATCCAAAGAAGAGTTATATAGCGAGTTAAAAAATGTTCACGGAATTGTGGTGCGAAGCGCAACACAGGTAGACGAAGAGCTCCTGAAAGCGGCACCGAACCTGAAAGTTATTGGCCGCGCAGGTGTAGGCGTCGATAACATCGACATTCCGGCGGCAACCAAACGCGGTGTGCTGGTAATGAATACCCCGGATGGCAATACCATCTCAACTGCAGAGCACGCCTGTGGCCTTATTTTGTCTTTGGTTCGTAACATTCCCAATGCGGTTGCCTCTCTTAAAGCGGGCCGATGGGACCGCAAAAAATACCTGGGAACAGAAGTGCACGGCAAAACGCTCGGTATCGTCGGCCTTGGTAAAATTGGCTCGTCTGTAGCCACGAGAATGCTGGCTTTTGGTATGAATGTGATTGGTTTCGATCCCTACATGACTAAAGAGCGCGCTGCTGATCTTGGCATCAAGTTGGTTGATATGGATGAACTTCTTTCCAGTTCAGATATAATTACGGTTCATACCCCTCTTACGGAAAAAACCAAAGGCATGATTTCCAAGGCTAATGCCGGGAAGCTAAAAAAAGGTGTCCGGCTGGTTAACTGTGCACGCGGAGGTATTTTTGAAGAAGGGGATTTACTAGAATTGCTTAACGACGGAACTATTGCAGAGCTCGCTCTGGATGTTTATGCCAAAGAGCCACCAGAGGCCTCACTACAAGAATTACTCGATCATCCCAATGTAGTTTGTACACCACACCTTGGAGCATCAACCGAGGAAGCGCAGGAAAAAGTAGCGGTCCAGATTGCTCATCAGATTGCTGATGCACTGGAGCTAAAAGACTTTAAAGGGAGTATCAATGGAAAATCCATCGCACTATCCACCAATCGCGAGGTACAGCCTTACCTTAAACTCGCAGAGAAGCTTGGTCGTTTTGCCATACAAACTGCGGGTTGGGATGTTAAAGAACTTACGATTGAGTACTCTGGTAAATGTAGCCAGCACTCGGAAGTTCTGACAGATGCATTCTTATCTGGCTATTTGCACCATATAGATGAAGCTCCTGTAAACCTCATAAACGCCCGTTTTCTGGCCGAAAACAAGGGTATTAACGTTAAAGAAACCAAGGGCAGCTCTACAAAAGCTTTTTCTGAGCTAATAACCATTCACATGAAAGGAAGTGAAAGCTTTAGTTCCCTTTCAGGTGCGCCGTTTGGTGATCAGGATTATCGTATTGTTGGCATTGAGAATCTACAGATCGAAATTCAGCTTCAGGGTAATGTGATCCTGTATAGAAACGTCGACAAACCCGGTATGCTTGCAGCTGTAAGCTCGCTCCTGGCCTCTGAGGACATCAACATAGCCTCACTTAGCCTTGGTAGGGACATAGACAGTAAGAAGGCCATAACGGCAATTGTAACAGACAAACCCGCAGACGCCACCGTAACTGAACGCATCCGCGCCATAGACGGTGTGGAACAACTAACTACGGTCTCACTCTGAGAAGTGCGTATTGAATAAATGAGATATAAAAAAGGCTGCCTGTCTGTGACGGGCAGCCTTTTTAAATAAGCTGTTAAAGAGTATCAGAATTAAGCTTTTTATCTGATTCCCATTTCACGCTTAACGCGATTCGTGATATCGTACTGCTCGCGCATCTCGTCGGATGCATACAGAACAACCATATCTCCGTTGTTAACCATTGTGTTAATTACATAAGCTAATCCTAAATCAGCAGCTACCTCGTTAATGGAATTCATGATACGCTCGCGAAGGGGGGCAATCAGGCTTTCCTGACGCTCCATAAGCTCCTGCTGGTATTCCTGCTGAAACTGCTGAAGACGCATAGCCATTTGAGATAGGCGCTGCTGCTCGGTTTCGCGGGCCTGCTCAGAAATAACAGCTACGCGCTGCTCAAACTGCTCACGTGCCTGTACAAACTCGGTTTCAAGCTGGGCAAACTCACGGCGCTTACGGTTGGTGAAGCCATCAAGCTGGTCGGAAACGGTTTCCAGTTCAGGCATTTGAATGAGAATTTCGCCTGCATCCACCATACCAATGCGCAGATTTTGGGCATCAGCCGTGCTGGTTGAAAAAAACAAGCCGGCGGCTATTAATACTGATGCGAAAAGAGTCGTAACTTTAGTCATAATACGTTGTAATTAGAATTTTTATTGGTTCATCCGGGCGATAACATCATCGGTGATATTCACGGAATTCGGATTATCGTCGATAATAAAAAAGATGGGTTCAGCATTGCTCGTTTCGGACTGAAATACGTAATCCAGACCTTTTTCTCTTGCAACCGTTGCAATTGAATTATTGATACGCTCAACCAGCGGGCCAAGCAGCTCCGCACGGCGCTCTTCGAACTGCATGCCGAACTCCTGCTGCATAAACGAAAGCTCTTCGATCATTTCATTCAGGCGCTCTTCTTCCTGTCTTATCTGAGTTTCGGTGAGCGAGTCCCGACTTTCCTGATACAAAAACAACTCTTCGCTGTATCTTTCATACATGCGGTTGTAGTCGTTTTCCCAATCGGTGTAAAACTCTTCCAACTGTATCTCTATTTGTTCCCGCTCAGGAATTGAATCAAGTATACGCTGAGGCTCGGCATAGCCGATATTCTGCGCAATAATCGGACTCACTCCCAGCAGTAGAACTAACAAAGCTGTTAAGGTGATTCTTTTCATACGTTTATTTGTTTTTTTATGAGGGCTTTTAATATTGATTCAAACACTTATTACCTGCGTATATCTTCTTCATCTATCTGGATACCCAGTTCAAGAAGGACGTCGACACTGATGTTCCACTGCCGGCGGGCATAAAAGAATACATAGTCCCCGCTGCGATCAAATACAAAATCATAACCATCACGCTCGGCAACAATAGAAGTTGCTTCAACTATCTGGCGCTGAATTGGTCGCAGAAGTTCTCTTTGCTGGCGAAAGTAATCGCCTTCAGGACCAAACCTGTTTTCTACATAACGCTGTCGGTCCCTCTTTTTATTGTCAATCTCCTGTCTTCTCTCCTGTCGTACTTCCGGAGTGAACAAAATCTCACGTGCTTCGAACTCCTCTTCGAGTTCTTCGATTTCGCGATCCAGCTCATTAATTTCATCTCTCCAGTTCTGGCTAAGCTGCTGCAAGCGCTGCTCTACGCCTTCATACTCCGGAATCTGCTGAAGAATATACTCCGAATCGATATAACCAATTCGCTGGTTTTGCGCCTGCACCGTATCCATAGCACCCCAAAGCACCAGGAATGTGGCAAAAGTTACGGTATAACATGAAAGTCTTTGCATCATATTACTCATAATCATGCGGTTAACGATCAAAATGGTGCGCCAATGTTGAATAGGAATTCCCACTGACCTGACTGAACGGATGTATTTGGAATTCCATCTAAACGGTATCCATAACTCAGGTCAACAAGACCCAGAATAGGCAGGAATACCCGGGTTCCAAGACCAACTGCCCGTTTCACGCTAAATGGATCAAATTCGTTGAAATCGCGATATGAATTCCCTGCTTCAAAGAACAGATAAGGTATTAGCTGAATCTGTTCAGATGAAACGGCGGGGTAACGTAGCTCAGCAGAGTATTTACTGTAAATTCGTCCACCAATGGCATCGTTGCCCTGGTAGGGCGAAATTGATCCGTTACGACCACCGGGGAAACCACGGAGATCAATATTGTTCTGGAAGAACGTTTGCTGCTGCTGCAGCTGTGTACCACCCAGATAATAACGCTGGTACTGGCTGCGATTATTGTCGCTGAACCAGCCTAAATATCCGTACTCAAAACCGGATGACGCAACCAGACGCCCAACAATTGGAATATGTTGTGTAAATCCTATATCAGCCTGGTAGAACTGATCGAGGCCTGGAAGCGGAATAGCAACTTCAAGACCAGCATCAAAAGTAGAACCTGTGTTCGGAGATATGAAATTATCCAGAGAATTACGGCTCAATCCAGTGCGAACAGATAAAGTAGTGGAGCGACCTGGTTCAATCAGACCCACCGGGAAGCCAGACTCAAACGTTTGGAAACGCAGAACCGTGGTTTGTGTGAAGAAGTCATCCGGAAAAGTAAGACGGCGACCTAAAGATACAGATGTACTAAACTGCTCGTACTGCTCATCACGTACAGCCCCGCTGAATCGGAAGAAGCTGTAGCTCATGTTAACACCAAGTGAGTTGGGCTGACCGAACAACCAGGGTTCCTGGAAACCGAAGTTATAGTTACGATAACCACGACCGGTTAACTGCACACCAAGAGAGAGACGCTGCCCGTCGCCACTTGGGAGAGGTCTCCAGGCTTCGCCTCTGAAAAGATTGCGAGCCGAGAAGTTATTAAAGTTCACTCGGGCTGAAAGAATGACACCAAATTGACGTCCTCCAAAACCACCGGAGAGTTCAAAGTTATCAGACCCGGCAGATTCATCAAGACTGTAGAAAATGTCTACTTTTTTAGTTTCAGGATCTGGTTCAAGGTCTGGCACAATGTTTTCGGGTACAAAGAAACCAAGTGTTGCCAATTCACGGACTGAACGCTGAATAGCCGACTGGCTGTATGTACTTCCGGGCACGTTTCTGAGATTACGTCGAACCACATGATCATGGGTTTTCGTATTCCCGACAAACTCCACACGGTTTATGGTTGCAATTTCATCTTCTACAATTCCAATAAAAACGTCCAGGGAATCACCGGCGACATCACGAATATCGACATCGAGATCCATAAACAAGTAACCGGTGTTTTGGTATAACTCGCGAACGGCATTACCGCGACGATTCATGAAAAGATTTTCCTGGAACCGTTCTTCGTTGTAGACATCACCTTTTTCGAAATCCAGGGATGACAACAGCTCGTTTTCGCTAAATACAGTGTTTCCTTCAAACTGAATATTACGCACTCTGTACTGAGGACCTTCCTCCAGCCTCATAAATACGCCTATACCTTCACGGTTGCGGCTGTGCTGGAATACATAAACAGAATCTTCAACAATACGGATATCCCTGAAGCCATTTCTTTGGTAAAAAGTAATCAGGTTGTCCTGCGCTTCCTGATAGCTTTCGCGATCGAAGGTTTGACGGGTGAGTGATCTCCAGAATGTAGTGCGCTTAATTTCCTTGAGCTCGCTTCTGAGTTTCGAACTTCTGAACGTTTCATTGCCTTCGAATACAATTTCGCGTATCTGAATTCTCTCGCCCGGATCAACCTGGAACTCGAGAGCTACACGGTTCCGTATCTCATCACGGTCTTTTTCTACAATTACCACTTCGGTATTTCTATACCCGCGATCCCTGTAATAGCGCATAATTACGTTGGTAGACTGAGCTTTTGAAGACTCAGTGACGGCAAATCCGGGGATTAACGGCAATTTATCCCGCAAATCTCTACGGTGAGAACGCCGTGGACCAGTAATCTCAAAACGATCCAGACGGGGTTGTTCACGAACTTCAATCTCCAGATGTATCTGCCCCCCGCTTCGGGAAAGCTGATAAATCTGCACATCCGAGAAGAGTCCGGTTCTGTGAAGACGTTTTATGGCCTCGCCTAAATCAGGTCCCGGAACAGTTACCGAACTTCCGACATCGAGACCTGAAGTGGCAACAATCATTGTTTCACTCCGGGTTTCGGCACCGGTAACGGTAATCTCAGAGATTGTAAAAGTACGGGGAGCACTGTCGAGTGGATTCGTTAGAACGCCACCGCCTGCAGGAGGCACGACCTGTGCTTGAGATGTTTGAGTTGTAAGGGTCAGCAGCCCGGTAAGAATAAATGCTGTATAGATTATGCGGCTTATGTATAACACGCTGTTATTTAATTCGAAGGATTTTGTCGGGTTAGTATTGTGTTGCGGCCGAGAATAATACCGGTTGGCAAAGTACGGCTTAAATTCTACAGACTTCTAAACGGATGCGGCGGCCTTTTCTTTTTCTTTTTCATATAATTGTTCTGAAATCATGCCAAAACGTCGCTCACGCGTCTGATATGCCTCAATTGCTTCATAAATATTAGTTCGACGGAAGTCCGGCCAGTACGTATCGGTAATAAAAAACTCGGTATAGGCAGACTGCCACAACAGAAAATTACTAATTCTGAAATCCCCGCCTGTTCTGATAAGCAAATCTGGATCCGGCATTTCGCTAGTTGCGAGATGAGCATGAATTACTTCATCGTTGATGTCTTCAGATTGTAATTCGCCGTTTTTAACTTTTTCACTAATGCTTTTAATCGCATTGGTAATATCCCATCTGCCGGAATAGCTAAGAGCCAGCGTGATAACCATACGTTGATTGTCTTTAGTCATTTCAATGCCCTCGCGAAGTTCATTGAGACAAACAGATGGCAGTCGTTCGAGTTCTCCAATAGCGTTAAGCTTCAGATCATTCTTGTTCAGATTGAGCGTTTCTTTACGTAACGTCTGAATAAGCAGTTTCATCAGAGCGCTAATCTCCGCTTTAGGTCTTCTCCAGTTTTCAGTGGAAAAGGCATAAAGCGTAAGGTGCCCTACACCAAGCTGCGCACAAGCTTCAATCGCATCCCTTACGGAATCGACACCGGCTTTGTGGCCTTGAATTCGCATACGACCACGTTCTTTAGCCCAGCGACCGTTACCATCCATAATTATGGCAACATGCTCCGGGATTTGACCGCGCTCCTTTAGAAGACTCTGTCGTAAAACGTCTTCTTTAGTCTGCTTTTTATTGGTTATTGCAATTTTTTCCAAAGTATTCAGATATCATTAATGCTCAGTCGGGTAAAATACGAATATTCAATATCCTGTACCAATTAAGCTTACAGACTCCCGATTTGTTTGAGCAGAGATATCATTTCCATGGCGGTCATGGCTGCCTCCTCTCCTTTATTACCGGCTTTAGTGCCGGCACGCTCTACTGCCTGTTCTATAGTATCGGTGGTTAAAACCCCGAATATAACGGGTATTCCTGTTTCGTGGTTAACAGAAAGCACCCCGCTGTTTGCGGCACCGGCAACAAAATCGAAATGAGCTGTAGCACCGCGTATAACTACACCAATTGCAATTATAGCGTCGAATTTACCGGTTTCTGCCATTTTTTTGGCAACAAGAGGAATTTCATATGAGCCCGGGCAGTAGGTAATGGTAAGCTGATCTTCGCTGTACCCGTGTTTTTTAAGGCTATGAACGGCACCTTCACAAAGGCGGTCTGTTATGAAATGATTCCATCGCGAAACTAAAATACCGATGTTCCCATCAGAATGGTTTAATTTGCCTTCAATCTGTTTAATTGCCATGATCAGTTAATTTCCGGTGTGAATTAGTATAGTTACCTAAATTAATGTTTTTTCGTCTGCTCGCAAACTTCAAGAAGGCGATCTACCCATGATTTTTCTATGGCAACAGTTCCAAAAAGATTATGCTGTGCGTTTTTATGCCCATGGTAATCACTACCCCCTGTTTTAAGTAGTCGGTTGTCATCACAGAGCTTGGTATATCTTTTCTGAAGCGTAAAATTATGGCTTGGGTGTATACATTCAAAACCATCCACTCCGGCCTTGAGCATATAGGTAACGTCTTCATCTACGAAATAGAGCCCAGGATGAGCGAGTACAGAAACTCCACCACACCGCTTAACCATTTGGATAACTTCTTCTACAGGAGCATACTCAATTTTATAATACGCTGAGGCATGATCACCCAAATATTTATTGAAAACCATTTTTTTATGTGTAGCATATCCTTTAGAAACCATTACGGCCGCAAGATGATTACGGCTGATATTAAGCGTACCGGATTCTGCCATTACATCTTCTATCGATATATCAAATCCCAGCTTGTTGAGGTTTGATATCATCACGCGGGCTCTTTTGTTTCTGCGAAGCTTTTGTTTGTGCACAAAGCTTACAAGCTCTTCATTGGCAAGATCAAACCCATAGGCCAGCATGTGGCACTCCCTGCCATTGTAGTCGCAGGTTATTTCCATACCAGGTATCACTTCTACGTTTTTCTCTGCTCCTCTGGCTCTGGCTTTATGATAGCCAGCGTACGTATCGTGGTCTGTTATCGAAATCGCGTAGAGCCCCTGTTCGGCCGCTTTATCAACAATCTCTTCCGGCGTTGAGAGTCCGTCGGAAGCGGTAGTGTGTATGTGAAGGTCTGCTTTAGGGACAAGAGACATCTAGTCAGGGTTTCAGGATTTCTGAGTAGCGGTTTGAGTCAAGCAGAAGGCTGATTGCATCAGAAACGAGAGGGTCTATAGAAACCGCAGTCTGCTGGCGCCGGTTTGTTCCATCATAACGGGTGCTTAATTCAAGGTATATCTCACGCAGAATCATGTCTCTGCTCTCATTCATTTGCTGTTGTTTCTTTTCTTCAAGCCTGGCTTTAATGTTTTCGAGTTCAAAATCTATTTCCGAAGCTGGACCGTAATCTTCCTCAATCTGGCTGGAAAATTCTTCAAACCGGCGCTGTGAGCGGGACCGGTATTCGAAGCCAGCTTCCTCCAGATAAGCGGTAAACGCTTCGAAAAGAGCGTCATCATCAGCCCCGTACTCCGGCATTTCGTCTACAGATGCTACATATTCGTTGGCAAAAAAGAAGAAGTGATTGCCTGTCATTAACGAAATTTCGAGCATGTTTTCCGGACGGAAATCGAATTTAAGGTCTGGTTCTATTCCGTTACGCTGGTGCACGTCCCTGCCAGCTGATGTTTTAAAAACTTCACCTTCGTCATTGTTGTCTGCCCCTGAATAATCAACGGTCTGTATATAGCGACCACTCGGGATAAAGTATTTCGAGGTTGTTATTTTTAGTGCCAGTCCGTAAGAAATAGGACGCACAATTTGTACCAAACCTTTACCGAAACTTCTGTCGCCCATCACTACAGCCCGATCGTGATCCTGCAGGGCGCCGGAAACGATTTCGGATGAGCTCGCGCTGCCTCCGTTCTGTAGCACTACCAGCGGACGATTTTGGAAAATTTCGCGGTTTTCAGTTCTGTAGCGCTGGCGGGTCTGAGACGAGCGGCCCTCAGTGCGAACCACGTCTTTCCCTTCAGGCAGGAATAAATCCGCCACACGAACGGCTTCAATTAAGAGGCCTCCGGGGTTATTCCGAAGGTCTAGTATGAGGCCATTCAGCTCCCCGTCTTGTTCGAGCTCCTCGATAGCACGCCTAACATCCGCACCGGCATTTTGTGTGAAGCGTGTAAGCATGATGTATCCGATACGTTCTTCTTTATTAACAAGACCGTACCATTCAATATTTTTAATTTCTATACGCTCACGCTCCAGTTCGAATGTGAGGTTTTCATCTATTCCGAAACGTTTCACAACCAGCTCGACCATTGTTCCGACCTGTCCGCGAATCTGGGAGTTCAGATCTTCCGGGTTTAATTCTGAGGCGGGAATACCATTCACACTTACAATCACATCTCCGGCTCGAACACCTTTTCTCTGAGCAGAATAACCATCAATTGGAGCAATAACCACCAAATCTCCACCCCTCGCCCCTGCCTCAATACCTACCCCGGCATAGCTGCCAGTTGTCATGATATCGATGTCCTGAGTCTGAGATTCATCTATGAGGACGGTGTAAGGATCCAGGGTTTCGAGCATGGCGTTTATTCCACGTCGTATGGTACGCTCCGGATCTACATCAACTACATAGAATTCGTTTACTTCAGAAATCACTTCACTGAAAATGGTGAAGTTTTTCCTTATCTGAAAAAAGGGGTCCTTAAATGTTACAAATCCCGCTGCTAATACGCTGGTAACGATTAGCAGAAGGATTAGTTTGGTTCGTTGCATAGCTTATTTTATCTGGAAACGGGAATCTGAAGACTCTGCCCAACTCTGATAAGGGATGAACTCAGATTATTTTGCTGCATTATGGCATTAACGGATGTTCCGTGCGCACGAGCGATGTCGTGCAGGTTATCATTTCTTCGCACCGTATAACTTACAGTATCTCCGCTGGCAGCCACCTGGTTCTGAGGAATTCCGCTTCTTCGGCGCTCCGCAATCATCTGCTGTTTTTGGGATCTGTTCATTTCGTTTACACGGGTAAAGTAAGCCTGCTGATTAGCCGGAACGTACACGTTAAGCTGCTGACCTACACGAATAGTGTTGCCTATATTATTCCACGAGCGTACTCTCCATGCCTGTGTATTGAACCATTCTGCTATATGGCCTACGGTATCGCCGGAACGTACTGTATAGGTAACACGAACGGTGCCAGCAGGGGCAGGTGATGCAGAAGCGGAGGTCGACGAACCGGTATTCGCTGTAAGCGTACGCGCTTCGCGGGCATTGGATGGCGAATTAGATAAAATGGCCACATTGCTTCCACCCGGTACCGGAATAATTATTTCCTGCCCCGGATGTATGAGCGAAGAAAGATTATCGTTGGCGCCGTAAAGAGCTCTTACGGAAACACCATAGCTGCTTGCTATAGCACCAAGCGTCTGGCCGCGACTCACTGTGTGTACCACAAGCGTCTGTCGCTTGCTCTCCGGCATGTCGTTATACGCAAGCATAAACTGCTCACTGGTTCCCTTAGGAATCTTAAGCGGGTACGGGTTTTGCCCCGGTGGTGTCGCAAAACGTAGAAGTTCGGGGTTGAGGCTGCGTAGCTCTTCGGTTGTAATGCCTGCAAACTGCGCAAGAACGCTAAGCTCTACAGAACCTTTAATTTCTGCCACATCATATTCGTACACCCGTGTTGTTTTCGGTGTTTCAAAACCGAAGTCTTCGTGATTCATAGCCACCATAGCTGCGGCAATAAATCCGGGGACATATCCCCTGGTTTCACGCGGCAGGTGAGGATAAATATCCCAGTAATCACGCGTTCCTCCGGAAAGGTTAATGGCACGGCGCAACCCTCTCGGGCTAATGTTGTATCCTGCCAGTGCAAGGTGCCAGTCGTTCCAAATTCCATTGAGATCACGAAGGTGGCGCGCAGCTGCACGGGTGGACTTCTCCGGATCCCGGCGTTCATCAATCCACCAGTTTACTTCAAGTCCATAGGCTGCACCGGTCGCCTGCATGAACTGCCACAGGCCCACAGCACGTGCACTTGAACGGGCAACCGGAACAAGCCCGCTTTCAATCATCGATAGGTGAATAAGTTCCAGCGGCACTCCCTCTTCCTCAAAAATCTCTCTCATCATCGGGAAGTAGTAGGTCGAACGCTCCAGCCAGCGCTCCATAATTTCAGGGCGACGCTCGGTAAGGAAATGAATCTGATTATTTACCTGACGATTCATAATGAGAGGCACTTCAAACTTGGCGTCATCGAATTCGGGTGGCATGGCAAAATAGCTGCCATCGAACCAGTCATCCTGAGAGAATAGATCATCACGCACTTCAAAGATATCGCCTTCAACGCTCAGAACCGGACCGCTTAGACCGTAGAACTCATGATATTCTGCCATAACAGAACGGTATGTTTCGTTAAAGCGCCGGCTGTTCTGAACCTCAGGATGGTCATCCATAAGCTGCTGAATAGCCTCAATAGACTGAGTGATATAATCCTCTGCCTGCAGCGGTTCATCATCGAGCTGAGACTCGATAGCCAGCAGATTCATTCGGGTAATGTCGGCGATTCGCTGGAGTACTTCTCTGTTCAACGGATCAAGATGCATAGGAGCCTTAGCAAATTCTGTGCGGCTGCTTTGCACTTCAATCGGGTTGACAAACGGGAGAGTTACATCCGGAAGCGGAATATCGGCTGTTGGGGCACTGCTCTGCTGAGCATCTGAAACCTGTGTAGTAAGACCGACTACAGCCGCTGTTAGTAAAAACTTCCTGATCATATATGAGGGTATATTAAATAAAATTCGATTTCTGGTAAGATGGGGTTGGTAAAACACCAGCTAAAACAGATGGCATTTTGAGCTGTTTAACTTTTAAGCGCATTGAACCTAACTAATAAATATAAGGAATAGTACAGATTATGACTAAAGTAATGCATAAATCACGGGTTTAGTATGCAACTAAATTAAAGCAGCACAATTCTTTTAGTTTTTTAGCGCTCATCCTTGCTGCTTTGTCCACTGCTGCACTATTGGTAAGCGACGGCCGCTGCCGAACGCTTTGGAGCTAACCCGTAAACCGGGGGCAGCCTGTCTTCTTTTATACTCATTAAGGTCCACCAGGCGGAAAATGCGCTTCACGGTATCCTCTTCACCTAATTCACCAACAACTTCATCCACGCTCATTTGCTTTTCAATGTATCGGTGGAGAATGCCATCCAGGGTGCCGTAATCGGGCAGAGAGTCGGAATCTTTCTGATCGGGCCTCAATTCGGCGCTTGGCGGCTTGGTGATAATTGCGTTCGGGATAACTTCTTTACCGTAATAGGATTCATTTAACCAGCGGCAAATGTTGTAGACTTCAGTTTTGTAGACATCAGAAAGTATGGAGAGACCTCCCGCCATATCACCATACAGTGTACAGTAACCAACAGCCATTTCAGATTTATTCCCTGTGTTGAGAAGTATGTGGCCAAACTTATTCGAAATGGCCATCAGCAGCACTCCTCTGCTTCGGCTTTGAATATTTTCTTCCGCAACGCCGAACTCAGTGCCTTTAAATAATGGCTCAAGCTGATCTACAAAAGTATTATAAAGCGGTGATACATCAATTTCTTCAAAGCCAATACCCAGATTTCCAGCAAGTGTTTCAGAATCTGTAACGCTGCCCTCAGAAGAAAATTCGGATGGCATGGTTACTGCCAATACGTTTTGCGGGCCCAGCGCTTCTGCTGCTATTACCGATACAAGTGCCGAATCGATTCCTCCACTAAGACCGAGCAGCGCCTTGGAAGCAAAAGAAGTTTTTGTGAGATAATCGCGTAACCCAAGCACAAGAGCTTTAAACAAACGCTCTTCCGCACCTGGTATCTGAGTATGGGTGTAATTAATTGCTTTGCTCCTGATCTGGCCGGAGTCTTTGGTTATTTCTATATCTGTAAATCCCGTTTCAAAAAGCGGCAGTCTGCTTAGAACATCTCCGTTTGCATCCATATACATGCTGTCGCCGTCGAAAACCAGTTCGGTATTGGCGCCCACCTGATTCGCATATAGAATCGGGATATCAAGATTTGTGGCATGGTTTCGCAGCATTTGTTCGCGAAGCTCGGGCTTACGGCGTGTAAACGGTGAAGCCGAAATGTTTATGAGCACCTCTGCGCCGGACTTTTTGAGATCCGCAGCCGGGCTCTTATCGTACACATGATAAATCACCTCGTTCTCATTATTCCAGATGTCTTCACAAATCGTAACACCAAACCGGATTCCATCCAGCTCCACAGGTACTGAACCATTGCCAGGCTCGAAGTACCGGAACTCATCAAATACATCATAGGTTGGAAGCAGGGTTTTATGGGTAGTATGTAACACCTTTCCTCCACGAGCCAGAATAGCCGCATTGTAGAGCGGGCGTCCCTTTCCCCCTGGATTCCGAACCGGAGCACCAATTAATAGTGCAGTTTGTTTGGTTTCTGTAACCAGCTGTTCAACGTGCCGGTTTATTGATTCAATAAAGTCATGCCGTTCGAGTAGGTCCATAGGCGGATAGCCACAAACGCTAAGCTCAGGGAAAATGACGAGATCTGCATTACCACGAACCGCAGCCGCATAGGCTTCACGAATCATTTCGGTGTTGCCTTTAATATCACCAATTACGGGATTAAGCTGTACTAACCTGATTTTCATTATATTTTATAGTATTCCGAATTACGGTTTCCAGGATTATTTTTGCCTTGGATGCATCTGGAAAACCAAACCTGATTTCCACACGTTCGGCATCAACAAGCAAATAACTCCTTATTCACTTTTATAAAATTCAGTTATTCATTTCAAATGCTAGACGTCCGGCACATAACGATAAATCGTATAAACAAAGACGACCTGCATCGTGTTGATGCCCTTAACTACGAGCTGTTTCGCGAAAAAAGGATTATCAATCGTACCGACCATGATTTCCTGGTAATTCTAACCGCAAATGTACAGGATATACCCGTTGGATTCAAAATTGGATACGGTCGTAAAGATGGTGAGTTCTACTCAGCTAAGGGCGGTGTGTTACCCAACTACCGGCGGCAAAAACTGGCCGAACAGATGCTGGATAAAATGATTGATATTGCCACTTCCCACCACTTCAGCACTTTTACTTACGATACATTTCCGAACAATCACCCGGGAATGCTCATCCTTGGCCTAAAGAAAGGCTTCAGGGTTAGCTATGCCGGCTATAATACCCGCTACAGCGATTATCAGGTTACGCTAACCATGCGGCTGAATGCTAATCAGGAAGTATAGCTACAGCTACAGCTACAGCTACAGCTTTTGAAGAACGGGCCCGAAATCTTTGTTCATTTCGATGAACCGCTGCGCCACTTTCTGCATAAAGTCATCCGAAATTACAGAAGTGATTTCTTCCGACCGGGTAACCATGCTTTCATCAATTTTATACGACTGCTCATAAGGGCCGGCTTCAAACTTTACGATGTACTTATTATTCCACAAAAAAATTGTAATGAGCATTTGTGGGTGTGATATCCGGCCTATTGTACGCATAAGAAGTATTGTTAAAATGAAGTTTCGTTTTCGGTGATGGCATCCAGCCGGTCGAAAAGCGTTCGAAGCCTTACTGAAGTAATTCCTGCATAAATAAGCGCACCGGCTACAAATACGATGCTGATGTTTTGAAAGAAAACCAGCAGAAAAAATGAGATGATTGCGCTGTCAATCATCAGCTGGGCCACGAGCACTTTTGTCGCAACCCGCTCCGGTTTACGTGTAGCCCACCAGCCGAGCGTTACGCTCAATATGAGCAATGGCATCGCCACAAATAGCAAAAAGTTGAACATATCTAATAGGTTGATTAATTCTGATGTGCATTTTTTACTGCTTCACCATACGAAGCGGCATTGTTTGATCAGAAAGTATTTCAGCTTTATGATGATTGATGAATTCCGGGAACACATCATACTTTTCTATCATAGCTGCATCGAACCAGCCGATGTCTTCAAGCATTTGGGCCGAAGATGCTATTTCGGGATCACTGCCAAGCCGGGCTACCCCGGAGACAATATTACATCGGAAATAAAACTCAAGCGCGTGCCACTTTTGGTTGATGTACTCTGAAATAAAAACAAGACCGGATGCTTTTACAACAAGCCCCGTTTCTTCCTTAACTTCCCGCTCTGCAGCATCTTCCATCGTTTCCCCGAATGAAATACCCCCACCCGGCGGCATCCAGAACGAACCCGGCCGGGTTGGCGCATTTATTTTAACCATCAGCAGACGGTTATCCTTTACAACCAAACCACACGCTCTGGGGCGTAACTTACCTTCGAAAGGATTTTCTGCTTCAGATAACATTCAGAGCTTATGGTTTTTATCGCCCACAAGCGATACAGCAACTTTCACAAAATCTACAAAGAGAGGGTGCGGCTCGATTACTTTACTTTTCAGCTCGGGGTGAAACTGTACGCCTACAAACCACGGATGATCTTTTATCTCTACAATTTCGACAAGGTCGCGCTCGGGATTTACGCCAGACATAACGAGCCCGCCTTTTTCAAGATCTTTGCGAAATTTGTTGTTCAACTCGAAGCGGTGTCTGTGGCGTTCATGGATTAGCTCTTTTTCATAGGCCTGGCGTGCACGCGTTCCTTTTTTAACGGCACACTCGTATAAACCGAGGCGCATAGTGCCACCAGTTTCCATACTTTCCCGCTGGTCTTCCATGATATCAATAACAGGAAACGCTGTTTCGGGATCAAATTCGGTGCTGTTGGCATCTTTCATTCCACACACGTTTCGCGCAAATTCTATAACGGCGCACTGCATACCCAGGCAAATACCCAAAAATGGGATTTTATGTTCGCGGGCGTACTGTACAGACGTAAACTTACCGTGTATACCCCTGTGTCCGAAACCCGGAGCAACAAGAACTGCGTTAAGGCCTGCCAGCTTCTTATCTACATTTTCCGGGGTGATTTCATCACTTTGAATCCAGGATATTTCAACCTTGGTATCATTCATGGCACCGGCGTGAATCAGAGACTCAACAATAGAAATATAGGCATCATGATGCTCCACATATTTCCCAATAAGGCCAATTTTAATTTTCTTGCGCGGGTACTTCACCGCCTTCACAAAGCTGTTCCATTTTTCCAGCTTTGGCTCATCACCACATTTAAGATCCAGCTTTTCAATTACGCGCTTATCGAGGCCTTCATCGAGCATAAGAAGCGGCACTTCGTAAATAGATTCAGCATCTATGGAAGCAATAACGTCTTCTATTTCAACATTACAAAACTGCGCAATTTTTGTTCTGATACCGATTTCAAGCGGCACTTCGGCGCGGCAAACCAGAATGTCTGGCTGAAGGCCGATTTCATAAATCGTTTTAACCGAATGCTGGGTAGGCTTGGTTTTAAGCTCACCCGCTGCCTTAAGATATGGAACTAGTGTAAGGTGGATCGAAAGCGTATTTTTCTTACCCATATCGAACCGCAACTGCCGCATTGCCTCAATGTAGGGCAATCCTTCAATATCGCCTACCGTGCCGCCAACTTCGATAATTACGACATCATACTTACCGCTTTCTCCAAGTGAAAGCACGCGTGATTTAATTTCATCGGTTATGTGCGGTATTACCTGAACCGTTTTGCCCAGGTAGGCCCCCTGCCGCTCTTTCATAATTACATCATAATAGATCCGGCCTGTGGTTACATTATTTTCCTGAGAAGTCGTAATGCCGAGAAAACGCTCGTAATGGCCAAGGTCGAGGTCGGTTTCGGCACCGTCGTCGGTTACAAACACCTCGCCGTGTTCATACGGATTCATAGTGCCGGGATCGACGTTGATGTACGGATCGAGTTTCTGAATCGTGACGGATAAACCCCTGGCTTCAAGAAGTTTGCCCAGGGAAGCACATATAATACCCTTGCCAAGTGAAGACGTAACTCCACCAGTTACGATGATGTATTTGGTAGACATGATTTGCGGATAGGTTGAGTGAGGATTCAGCACGAAAAGATAGCAAAAATGCTATAATTCCCTTCCATTATTCTCGCCTACTTTTGAATCTATCCACTGCGTGGCCTCTTTCAGCTGCTTGCGCTGATAGGCGTAGAAAAGAACGTTAATTATGAAGAATACGATAATCAGATTAAACCACAACGTACTCAGCTGCGTGATGTCGTAATAAAAGCTGACGGCGAAAAAGACTACAAAGCCAAAGTTAAGCAGCATCATAATCATTACTTTTTTGAATTTGGAGCTGAGTTTTTCCTTTTTCTCCTGAAGCGACAGTCCTTCGGCACTTTTGCCAAGCTGTATGGCGATGAAGGTTTGGATACGTTCTTCTGCGGTTAATCCCTTACTTTGCTGATCTTGTGTTTTGCTTTCTTCAGTTGATGTGTTCATCAGTGTATTTAGTAGTTCGATAGCGGCAAGTCTGCCGGTTAATTTTTATCGTTGATGGCGCGCTCGATGGCATCTCTGGCCAAATCTCTTATGCTTCGCCTGCTATTGAAGACTTCATAAACCTGGTAAACACCCAGCATTGTTACCACACAACCTAAAAGGCTAAGAAACGCAGCCAGCCAGATTGGTTGTATCAGATTGAGAATAGCAACCATTGTTACGATTGCTCCAAGCACCACCTGTGAAACGCCACTTACAATATAAAACAGATTGACCGACTTTGCTTTTTTTGAAAGATTCAGTAAAAAAGAATTGTTTCGGTGTCCCTGATTTGGCTTTTTCAGGTTTTTTTTTGTTGGACCGGTAAATTTTTTAGGTTCCATAACAGCGCCAAGGAAGAACAGAGATTGGATTGGGAATTATGTAAATTACGAAATTCAGTTAATAATATTTCGAATCTTACTTTATACATGTCTGAAAACAACGATTACATCTATGGCATTCACCCCGTAGAAGAAGCGCTCAATAACCCGGATGTAGGGGTTGAAAAAATCTATGTGCGACAGGGGCTGCGCTCGGGAGCGTATGGAAAAATATCTGAGCTGGCTTCCGTGAACAGGGTACCTATTGTTACAATACCCGGAAACAAACTATACGAATTGGTCGGAAAGGTTAACGATCAGGGTATTGTGGCACAGCTTTCAGGTGTGGCATATGCCGAGCTCGAAGAATGGATTGAGACTACAGACTTTTCTGACAATCCATTTATAGTTGTGCTTTCCGAAATTGAAGACACTCATAATTTCGGAGCTATTTTACGCAGCGCTGCAGCGGCAGGAGCTGCTGCCGTTCTGGTTCCCAAGCACAGACAGGCACCTGTAAATGCAACGGTGTACAAAACCTCAGCTGGAACTGCGGGCAAAATTCCAATTATTCGCGTAACCAATATTAATCAGAGCATCGACTTGCTAAAAGAACACGGCTTTTGGTTTGCCGCTCTCGATGGCAACAGCGACAAAACAATCTGGGATGAAAAGTATGATGCCCCAATGGGTATCGTAGTAGGCAGCGAAGGTAGTGGTATCCGGCTCAAAACGGCCGAGCTTTGCGATTTCAAGCTATCCATCCCCATGCAGAACGACGTTGAATCTCTTAATGCATCCGTTAGCGCAGCCCTGGTTATGTTCGAAATACGCAGGAAGCGACTAGGGCTCTGAGGCCATCACCCTACCCATAGGCGTTCACTTCGAAAAAAAAAGAGCTGCCGGTGCAAACCGTGCAGCTCTTTTTTTTAAAATCAACCTGCCTGATAATTATCAGGGCATCTTCATCATGTAGCCGACACCGTGCAGCGTTACCAGATAGCGTGGATCATCCGGATGCATCTCGATTTTGGAGCGTAATTTCGAAATGTGGACATCCACCGTACGTGTATTTGTGCTGTATTCGTATCTCCACACGTGCTCAAGAAGCGTATCGCGGGAAACCGGTTCGTTGGAGTTGGCAACCAGGAAGCGAATAAGTTCCACTTCGCGTGTGGTTAGCTCAATTTCTTTGTCGGGGCGAACTACCTTACTTTCGTTCAGCTGAACGCGTACTTCACCCAGGTTTACCACATCTATTGGGCCAGGTTTACTGTAGGTATTTACACGACGCAGACGCGCCTGTATACGAGCCAGAAGCTCTTTTACACCGAAGGGCTTAGTCATGTAGTCGTCGGCACCAATATTAAGACCGGTAACTTTATCGATTTCCTGATCGCGTGCAGTAAGCATGATGATTGGAAAGTTGAGCTTCATTTCGCGCACTTTCTTGCATACCTCAAAACCGCTCATTCCCGGGAGCATGATATCGAGCAGCATAAGATCGGGCTGAAATTCTGGCACCTTAGCAATCGCATCGTTACCACTTTCCACGATAGCTACTTCGTAGCCTTCATTTTCCAATGTATCGCGTAATGTAAACACGAGACTTGGCTCATCTTCTACGATTAAAATTCGTTTTCTAGACATACTCTGGTTTAGTTTCTTTTTGATCAATTGCTTTGCCATTAGGAGAAAATTGTAATTCGTTGTCAGCTACAGGGAAGGAAACCGTAAATGTTGAGCCTTCTCCGTAAGTACTTTTGAGATTAATCTTTCCGCCGTTTCTCTCAGTCAGATTTTTCACTATAGAAAGGCCAAGACCGTGTCCTTTTGTACGTGCAGTAAGCGAGTCTTCCACCCTGTAAAACTTATCGAATATAAGTTTTTGTGAAGCAGACGGTATACCTGAACCGTGGTCTTCTACTTCAACAAAGACTCTTTTATTATCCGAGTAAACCCTTACTCCAAGATACTTTTCGTCGGGTGAATACTTAACTGCGTTTTCGATCAAATTGCCTAAAATGGTTTCAAAACTATTTTGATCGATTTTTACAAAAGGGATATTATCATCAACTTTTAAATCGATTGTTGCACCCTTTTGCAACAGGTAACTTTCCTGCTCGGCTATATATTGCCTTACAAGTTCATCGAGCCTCAGAGAAGCTGGCTTAAGTATTAGCTGCCCCGCCTCGTTTTTGGCTACATCCAGAAGCTTTTCGATCATACTTCTTAATCTGAGAGACTCATTGTAAATGTGCTGCCCGTAAGACTCAAGACGTTCGGGTGTTGTTACACGACCATCAGCAAGATTTTCACCAGCTGCCTGCATTACGGCAAGTGGTGTCTTAAGCTCATGCGTTACATTAGCTAAGAACGAAGCCTGACGCATACTTAGTTCCCTCTCTCTTTGCGCCGCTACGTACATAAAGACAAGACTGCCCAGCAGCAAGAATACTGCCACAGCTAACAGACTTATATTACGAATGAAAGAAGCTTTCGATGCAGCTACTTCGGGCGTTTCGAAGTAGCGCATTTTAATATTCCAATCTTCCAGCATATTCGGAAATCGCTGTATGTAGTCCCAGCCGTCGCGTGAAAAAGAATCGACATCGATGGTGTTCGAGGTAACCATTTCTCTACGACTCCAGTCGTCGAGCCAAATAGAGACGCCGGATTCTTCGAAGCTGCCAAATCGTTGCCTGATTTCTGCACCAATTATATCGTTGGTTAAATATTCTCTGTTAATTTCAAGAGTCAGATAACCAACCACTTCCCTCAGCTCCGGATTAAACAAGGCCATGGTAAGGGTGCGATATGAATCGAAAATATTGCGAACAGGCCATTTGTACTCCGGTACAAGTACGTTCATCCGGGTTTTGGCCATGCTAAAACCATCACAAACAACGCTGGGAATGTTGCTTATTATCGTGAAATCGCTTTGAGTGTGGTCGAAAAACAAAACCTCTTGGTCACTTTGACAAGGATCCTGATCCGGGTAGATAAAATATGCGGATTCGTACAGCGGATCTTCATTTACGCTTTTAAGTATTTCATACATCTGTGGCGGAATACCAGCCTGCTGCTCACGCATTTCACGAAACTCATTCATATCTGTGCGCCACAATTCGTTAACCGGGCTGAGCATACGGGCTCTTACTCCTAGCACCATGTCCTCCAGCTGTTCCCTTTGCTTTTCCACTGAAGAATCCACTGCGCTCACATGAAGCGAATACAAAGAGTACAGATTCATGCCGGTAAGGGCAAGAATTGCCGCTATACCCATGGCAAGCAGCGTAACTCTAAATCGGGAATATTTCTTCATGCGAATTCAAAAATTTGCTTTTAACGGACTTGAATGATTGAATTTACAAAATATATTTTACAATTCCCTCACAGGCTCCATTGGACATTTCCTTTCTCGTTCTACGATTCCGAAACGCTTTAGTCCTGCTGGAAGTATTTTAATTAATAGTGGTCGTTTTTGGTTCTCAGTCAAGACAGAGGGGATTACTAAAAATGCACGACGTTAAATTATCGCTTCACCAAATAGGATCTTTGATAGAACAACCAATTTGGTCGCTTTCGCCCGCAGTTGCTTAGAGTTGCTTCTGGGTTCGGGGTTTGGAATGGAGTTTTTTGATAGACACTTCTTTTCACCCAGAGCATGTATTACCTGGAAAAATATGCCTAAAACTCCAGGCTGTCGGTTGACACCGTTAACCCTGGCTTATTAAAGAACTCTTATTTTTTTACATCAGCACACATTATATTGGCTAACTGCATTACTAAATTAACATAAAATCCGCAAATTTTGCGGCTAACTAAGACTATTGTTTATGTATAAAAAACCTCTACTAACGAGGGCTGTGCTGTTTTCAGTCATCACAACGTTCCTGCTAGGCCTATGGCTTAGTCCGGCAGATACATTTGCACAACCCACAGATGAAATCGAATGGTATGAAGGATACATTAAAATAAAACTTACTGAAGAGGCTAAAGCCGCGCTGCCTTCCGGGCGCATGCTGGATAATCCTCAGAGTACGGGTATCAGCTCGATCGACATGCTCAGCCAACAGTTTAACGTTGTGAGTTTGGAGCCTGTTTTCCGAACCGATCCCCGTTTTGCTGAAAGACACAGAGCATATGGTCTCGACAGATGGTATCGTCTTGAGTTCGATGCCTCAGAGAATGAAACACTTGTTGTAAACGCATTTCGCGCGCAACTGGAAATCGAAACTGCAGAGCGCGTGTACAAGCGTCATTTAATTGGAAATATTCTCACGAATGATGAAATCTTCGACATCCTGAATTTCGATGATCCCCGCCTTGCAGAGCAGTGGCACTACAATAACACCGGGCAAACCGGTGGTACTCCCGGCGCTGATATTAGCCTTTTTCAGGCATGGGGTGAAGAAACAGGAAGTTCAGATGTTATTATTAAAGTGATGGATTCCGGAATAGACCTCAACCATCCTGACCTGCAGGGCACCTTTTGGGAAAATCCGTTTCCGGGCCCTGAAAACGGCTTTGACGGCGATATTCACGGGTGGAACTTTGTAACCAATTCATCGAATATTCAGGATCAGAACGGACACGGAACGCACGTATCCGGCACAATTGCTGCACGAAACAATAATGGTATTGGCGTAGCCGGTATAGCTGGTGGCGACGCAAACGGACCGGGTGTACAAATAATGACAGCCCGTGTTTTTTCGGGCACAAACAACACTCCCGGTGGCTTTACTGAAGCATTTGTTTACGGCGCTGATAATGGCGCTGCAATTTCCAATAACAGCTGGGGTGGCGGCGGATTCTCGCAAGCGCTTAATGACGCCATTACCTATTTTATAGATAACGCCGGTTTCGACGAAAACGGTGAGCCTTGGGGACCAGTACAAGGTGGATTAGTATTTTTTGCAGCCGGTAACAATGGTTCTGCTAATCCAAGCCAGCCGATTGCGTCTAATCCGGATGTAATCGCAGTTGCCTCAACAAACCATAATGATCAGAAAGCATGGTACTCCCAGTATGGCGACTGGATTCATATTTCTGCACCAGGTGGAGAAACAGCATTTACCGGCGACCCAGAAGGTGTATTAAGCACAGTTGTAGGCGGTTATCAGTTTTACCAGGGCACGTCTATGGCGTCTCCGCACGCTACAGGCGTAGCTGCGCTGGTAGCATCTAAATACCCCGGCATTACTGCAGAGGAAATTTATGAGCGCATGCTCTTCACAGTAGACGATATTGAAGGTTCATTAGGACAGTTTCAGGGTCAAATGGGCGCAGGAAGAATAAATGCCTTCCGTGCACTCGAAGACGACGACGGTGTACCGCCGGCGACTATTACCGACCTTGCAGCAGTTGGAGCACCTACCGAAAACTCAATTACGCTCACCTGGACAGCTCCGGGCAGCAGTGGTAATGAGGGGCAGGCTTTCCGCTACGACTTCCGGTATTCAACATCACCAATAAACGCCGGCAACTTTGAAGATGCCACTCCTTTAGAGGCCATTCAAAACCCCGCTCCTGCCGGTGTAACAGAAACGCTTCTGGTTGGCAATCTCGATTCTCAGTCCACCTACTACTTCGCTGTTAAAGCGCGTGACTTGTACGCTAACTTCAGCGACATCTCCAACGTGGTTTCAGAAACAACCGATGGATCCCCGGCTATTGCCGTTTCAGCAACGCAGCTCTTTTCTGAAATTGTAATTGGAACAACCGAAGACAAACCGCTTACAATAACAAATACTGGTGAAGGCGTCTTAAGCTTTGTTTTTCCTTCTTACCTTACAAATGGCGTGCTTAACACTGAAAACGCTGCCCCGCTTAAATCTCGTGCAACGTATACAGCTACAGCACGTGATAATGCCGAGCTTTCGCAGCGAAACATCGTTTCACGTTATGAGTCAGGAGAAATCAGGAATACAAACTCCTGGGAGCAGGCCGTGATTGATGCACACAAAGAGCGTATCGATTCTCAGGTGTCTCATCCTGCCAGCTCAGGATCCGGAGTTGTTATAGAATTCGAAAGTTTAACGGCCTCCGGTAGCGAATTCTTCGACGTAACCGGCGACGGATTTACCGGAGAACTAACTGCAGTAACTGCAGATTTCGTAATAGACGCGGCTGGCGGGCAGACCTGGGCAAGTGATTTTGCGCTTATCTTTACCACAGAAGACGAAATTACTTCATCTTCTGTAGTTCTTCAGGTTGGTGGCTTCTCCACTTACGGACCAAGCGGCACCAGAATCCCATGGGGAACCGGGGGTAGCGGCACGCCGGGTACAGCTGTTAATACAACTATAGATATACCTACCCCGCTAAACGTCGAAGACCTTTACGTATGGATAGGCCATGGATGGACGACCGGACCGGAAAGCACATGGAGCGGTTCGATCGAAATGGTTGGTGTGAATGATGCTCCAACTTTTATCTCAGCAATCACTCCTGCTGCCGGTGATATTCCGGTAGGTGGCGAAGTGGAAGTTTTGGTGACTTTCGATGCAACGGATATTATCGCCGGTGTTTACGAAGGCGTTACTGCTCTGCGCAGCAACGACCTGAGCAATCCATCGATCCCGATTGAGTTCTTCCTTCAAACCGAAGGTGGTGAAGTTGATCTGGTAAGCTCTGCAGAAGCCCTGGAATTCGGGAATGTATTCCGCAACGACAGCCGCACGCTTTCTTTCAGTATTCTGAACGATGGTACTGCAATTGCAGAAGTAGACGAAATTATTATTTCAGGTGATGTCTTCACGATCGGGTCATCGGATGGGTTTGTACTTTCACCTGGCCAGTCTAAGCTTTTTGAAGTAGACTTTACTCCAGTTGAAGCCATCGAATACAACGAAACCATCACCATCACCAGCAACAACCCTTCTGGTGATCTGGTAATCGAGCTTTCGGGTACCGGTACAGAAACGCCCGAACTGGTTTTAAACCCTGATACAATTGAAACAACGCTGGAAAGCGGTGAAACAGAGAATGTTACATTCCAGGTTCTCAACGAAGGCGATGGTCCGCTTGAATTTGCTTTCCCGGCCTTTGCCATAGAAAGAATTCTTGCCGGTGATGTTGATTTCGCCCATTACCAGCCACTTTTCAGCAGATACGTATCTGTAGAGCAAACTGAAGAAATGGCTGTACAGAACAGAGAACGAAACATCATCAACAGATATCTGGATGGACGCGAATACCTGTTTTTACCGGGCGACCAGCAGATTATTGACCGCTATCTTGCCGAAACGGAGGTTCAGGGCAGATCTACTGAAGCGCCGCAAAACACCGATTCATACATAATTGAATTTGAGGGCTATACCGCTTCAGGTGGCGAATTCATGTTCATTACTAATGATCTAGGTGGTGAACTTACCTCCGTTACAGCCGATTTTGTAATCGATGCTGCAACAGGCGGAACATGGGCCAATGATTTCGGAATTCTCTTCACTACAAGTGAAGATATCACTACCGAAACTGTTGTACTTCAGGTTGGTGGACTTACGAGTTACGGACCAACCGGAACTCTTATCGCATGGGGAACAGGCAGCAGCGGAACACCCGGCACTGCTGTTCAGACTACAGTAGAAATCCCATCGCCTCTGGATGTGAGCGACCTGTACGTTCATATCGGTCATGCCTGGACACCCGGAGGCACAAGTACATGGAGCGGTTCCGTTGCGCTTAACGGAGTTTCGGATCTGCCTGCTTTCATAACCTCTGTAGAGCCTGCATCCGGAACTGTTGAGGCTGGTGAATCGCTTACGCTTAGCGCTGTTTTCGACGCTACTGGCTACACCTCCGGAGTTTACAATACAGAGCTCATGATTACGAGTAACGACGTTAATAACAGCCCGTCTATCCTTTCTGCTATTATGAATGTAGAGGGTGATGCCATCATTACCGTAGACCCGGCCGAGCTCGACTTTGGTCTTGTTGTGGTTGGTGAAGATGCTTCGCTGAGCGTTACCGTATCGAACACCGGTTCGGATGTGCTTTCAGTAAGCGGCTTTAGTACAGACGACGAGCAGTTCTCTGTTGAGTCTGCTGCTTTCGATCTGGAAGTTGGTGAAAGTGCGGAAGTAATGGTAACCTTCGCTCCGGATGCTTCCGGCAGCAGTTCGGCTACGCTTACCTTCGAATCCAACGCAGGCGATGCGACTGTAGCCCTAAGTGGTGCAGGTCAGGATCCGGGCGTTCTTGCCTTCGATCCGGAATCGCTCGACGTGCAGGTTAATGTGGGCGAAAACGGCATGGTTACCTTCACCCTTTCCAACGAAGGAGTTGCTCCGCTGGAGTATGCTCTCGGCGGTGGTCTTGTAGGTGATGCACGCTTCCTAGCCCCAACCGGACAGGTAACAGAAGTTGCCACCGAAGACCTGGCACAGCGCGGCGGCTCGGGCGTTGGCTCTTATGAGTTCAACACCAGCGCTCCGGCCTCAATCCGCGACCGCTCGGTCTCGCCTGAAGTGGAGTTCCCGTTTGTGAACCGCAGCATCCTCAACGACGAGGTTGTGCTCACGCACTCTGTATCTCAGGTGGTAGAGCCTCTCAACGGCGTTCGCTGCGGAAGCCAGGGCAGCACGGCTGCAAACAGCTTCCTGCGTACATATAGTCTGCCCGATTTCGACATAGACGGCGACTTTAACGTAACGGCTGTTCAGTTCGGTCTGGAGTCCATTACGGGTTCACTGCCGGTTGAAGCGCGTATCTACACGCTTGATGGCGCACTCAACTTCGCCAATATGACGCTGCTAGGCACCTCCTCGCAGGTAACCGTAAGCACTGCTGACAACGAAACCGTGATAAACATACCGGTTGAAGCTGAAGTACCTTCTGGTTCGATTATTGTAGTGGAAGCGTTCGTACCGGCATCAACCGGTAACGATCTGTTCCCCGGCACCAACAGCGCCGGTGAAACCGCTCCGTCTTACATTGCTGCAGATGCCTGCAGTATTTTCCAGCCTGCAACCTACGCTTCCATTGGATTCCCTGATTCTCACCTCGTACTCAACGTAGTGGGTGAAGCCGGAGACGGACTGTTCGTATTCGAACCAAGCGAAGGCACCATCGAAGCGGGTCAGAGCGTGGAAGTGATGGCTGAGGTGAACACCTTCGAATTCGAAGCAGGCAGTTACAATGC
>Ga0207421_10001086_pt1 | contig 35376 bp, 30 predicted proteins | sample SodLakKL_010_SED_4_FD_187542 | JGI IMG/M metagenome (GOLD analysis project Ga0207421, IMG submission 187542) | Alkaline sediment microbial communities from Lake Tanatar, Kulunda Steppe, Russia - 8KL_010_SED (SPAdes) (version 2) | ecosystem: Environmental > Aquatic > Non-marine Saline and...
GGGATGAGGTTAAAAACGCCGAGAGGTAAAGAGGTCAGGCCGACCTCTGATCGGGTTCGGGAAGCCCTGTTCAGCATAATAAGCCAGCGCCTGGTGGGCGCAATTTTTCTGGATTTGTATGCGGGCAGCGGGGCGGTAGGCATTGAAGCCCTGAGCCGTGGGTCCGAAAAAGCTGTATTTATTGATCATAAAAGGGAAAATATTTTATTAATCAGGGAAAACCTGGCCAGGACCGGGTTGTCAGAAAAGGCCCGGGTCATTAAGGATGAAGCGGACAAAGTTCTTTCCAGGCTGTCCCGGGAAAATTTTAAGGCGGATCTGATCTATTTAGACCCGCCCTACCGCTTTAGCGCATTGCACGAACTGATCCAGAAATTGTTTGAATTACAGATCGCCGGAAAAAATGGTCTGATCATTGTCGAGCATAGCTACCACAACCGCAGCTGGACGGACCAGTTTCCGGAAGCCAGGCAAAAAAGATACGGCGATACCTGCCTTACTTTTATCGAGCAATAAAGTTTTAATTAAACCTACTATTGCTGTAACTCTTCCAAAACTTCTTTTAAGGCCGCCAGGAAGCGAACGTTCTGCTCTTCTGTTCCGTAGGTAACGCGAATAAAAGTGGGATAACCGAAAATATCTCCGGTCCGCACAATAACTCCCCGCTTCATAAGGGCCTCAAAAACTTGTTTGGAATCAGCCTTTGTATCCACAAAGCAGAAATTAGCCTGATCAGGGACCACTTTTAGGCCTAATTCGGAAAAGCCTTCAGCAAGCTGAACGCGGGACTCCTCCACCATCTGGCGACTGCGCTCTACATGATCCCGGTCATCAAGGGCGGCCCTGGCGGCGGCCTGGGCCATGGCATTAACGCTGAATGGTTCACGGACCCGGCTCAAATCGCCGACAATTTCGGGCTGGGTAACACCATAACCGATCCGCAGCCCCGCCAATCCATAAATTTTAGAGAAAGTACGCAGGGAAATGACCGGGAAACCCTGCTTGATGTATTCAAGGCCGGTGGGGTGATCGGGATCTGTGGCATACTCAAGATAAGCCTGATCCAGCACCAGTAAAACTTTTTCCGGTAGTTTCTCCATAAAACGGCTCAATTCCTGATTGCGAATAATAGTTCCGGTCGGGTTGTTGGGAGTACACAAAAAAACCAGCCTGGTTTTTTCATTAACTGCAGCTAAAATCGCATCCAGATCATACTGGAAATTTTCTCCTACCAGATCCACCTTGCGGGGCTCGCCCCCTAACAGGCGTAGGGCAAATTCATACTGGGAAAAGCTCGGGGTGGCCATCACCGCTTCATCACCGGGGCTGACATAAGCCAGGGCCAAAAAGGATAAAATTTCATCGGACCCGTTACCGAATATTAACTGTTCCGGCTTGACGCCCAGTTTCTGCGACAGTGCTTCCCGCAGGTAATAACAGGAGCCATCCGGATAATCATGCATCCTGGTCAGGTTCTGCTTCATGGCCTCTATGGCCAGTGGAGCTGCCCCAAGGGGGTTTTCATTGGAGGCCATTTTTATAACCCCGGTTAAACCCAGTTCCCTTTCCACTTCTTCAACCGGCTTCCCCGGCTTGTAAGGTTTAATATTCTGCAGGCACTCACGCAATTCTGGTTTTTTCATTGGAAAAACCACCTTCCTTTAAAAGATTATTACAAGGCCCCTAAAGACTTAAAAAAAATATCTTACTTAATTAAACCTGGCCCTTGCATTATCCTGCAAGCTCTGCTATACTCTGAAAATATTATAATAATAACATAAAAAAGCTTTGATGGGGAAAAAACTTTGGCCTGCCGCCCAGAGAAGGGCATCCCATTCTGAAAGAGCCCTCGGCAGTCAAAGAAATAAGCCGCCCCGGAGCAGCTGCGCTGAAAGTGGCACCCACGATTAGGCCCGGCCGGCTGCAACGCCGTTAACTAAAACGAGAGGCTCATTTACGTATCGAGCAACTGGAGTGGTACCGCGGGTATCCGGCCCGTCTCTTTTCTGTTAAAGAGACGGGCTTTTTGATTTTAGGAAGCTTTATTATGACCCAGAACGGTAATTTTAGCAGGGAGGTAATTTTATGAGCGTCGAGTGGAACAACTTCTTTTCGAAACGGACGAAAAATATCACCGGGTCCCAGATCAGGCAATTTTTTGCCCTGACCGAAAGACCGGAAATTATCTCCTTTGCAGGCGGCTTTCCGGGCAATGAGTATTTCCCGCAGGAGGAAATCTCCAATTCACTGGCCCACCTGGTCCGGGAAGAAAGCACTCAGGCCCTGCAGTACAGCCCCACGGAAGGAAGCTTTGAACTGCGCAAAGTATTGAGCGAAAAGATGAACCGGGAAGGCAAGCTGTGTGCAGCCGATAACCTGGTCATCACTGATGGTTCTCAGCAGGGTCTGGATTTACTGGGCCGGATCTTGATCAATTCCGGTGACCCGGTCCTGGTCGAAGAACCGGCTTATATCGGCGGAATGAGTGTTTTTAAATCCTATGGCGGGACTAACGTAGGCATTGAGATGGATGATCAAGGACCGATCCCCTCCAGCATGGAACAAGCGATTAAAAAACAGACCCGGGAGGACAGGAGGCCCAAAATATTTTATACCGTCCCCAACTTTCATAACCCCACCGGGATCACCACCAGCCTGAAAAGGCGGTTTGAAATTCTGGCCATTGCCTCCCGATATAACCTGGTTATTATTGAAGACAATCCATACGGCGATCTCTACTACGACCAGGAGGTACCCCTGTGCTACAAAGCGCTCGACCGTGAAGAAAGGGTTATTTACCTGGGCTCTTATTCTAAAATCCTCATCCCCGGGATCAGGATCGGCTGGCTGGCCGGTCCCGGCCCAGTAACCGAAAAAGTAGCCCTGGCCAAGCAAACCGCCGATTTATGCTCCAGCTCGCTGGGCCAGCAGCTGGCTTACCGGCTATCTAAGGAAGGCTACGTGGACCGGCACATTGCCAAGCTTCGCAAATTGTACCGCCGAAAAAGAGATGTCATGCTTTCTGCCATGGACCGCCATTTTCCGGCCGGAATTGAATACAGCAAACCGGGCGGCGGTTTTTTCATCTGGGTTAATTTCCCTTCTTACTACCCTTCCAGCAGGGAGCTGTTGGATCTGGGCCTCCAGCAAAAGGTGGCCTTTGTACACGGCGAAGGTTTTTCCAGCAACGGGGGAGGGCTTCGCAGCGCCCGCTTTTCTTTCAGCCAACCCTGCATCGAAGATATTAGCTTCGGGATCAAGATCCTGGGCGATATTTTCTGGGAAGTAGAAGCCGGGTGCACCCTCAAAGCAGCCGCCCAACAATTTTAGCAGAGCTATTGCAGACCAACTCATTGGTGTATAATAAAGATGAATTCTGGAATGAGCTCCGGGCGGTTATATATTATAAAAAGTTTCAGCAGCCATTACGCCATAACAACCGGCGCTCAGAATATGGTTTTTAAGCCCTTTAATGAGGTGTTCGATGGCTCCCCTGGTAATAATTGATAGTGAATGCGCCAATTTGAGCAGTATTTACAAAGCAGCCAGGTATGTTAAATTGGAACCGGTTATTTCCGACGATCCTAAAACTATTTCTTCAGCCCGGGCCTTGATCTTCCCCGGAGTGGGTTCCTTTGCCCATGCCGCCTCGTTAATAAGGCGGAAAAAACTGACTGAGTCCCTGCTGGAGGCAATAGGCCGGGGAAAACCGTTTCTGGGCATCTGCCTGGGGATGCAGCTGCTTTTTTCCAGGAGCGAGGAATCAAGCTCAAGCAGCGGGGTTGAAAACGCCGAGGGTTTAAAGGCAATTCCCGGCGATGTAAAAAAATTCCCAGACGGCCTGCCCGTTCCCCACGTGGGCTGGAACAAGGTGGAGCCGGCTTATGAACATCCGCTTTTCAAAGGCCTGGATAAAAACACAAACGGCGGCGCCTACTTTTATTTCACCCACTCTTATTATGTCCAACCCCAAAACAGTGCCTACATCCTGGGCCATACTGAATACGGTTTTCCCTTTACTTCGGCAGTAAAAAAAGGAAACCTGTTCGGGGTCCAGTTTCACCCCGAAAAGAGCGGCCCGGCAGGCTTGCGCCTGCTCAGCAATTTTGGTAAGATTATAGCCGATGAAGAGGATTAAAAAGGCTGTATTTAGGAGAATAAAGACATGCTGGCAAAAAGAATCATACCTTGTCTTGACGTGCGGGACGGCCGGGTGGTCAAAGGAACCCGCTTTATTAATTTAAGGGACGCCGGTGACCCGGTGGAACGGGCTGATTTCTACAATCGCGAAGGGGCGGACGAAATAGTTTTTCTTGATATTACCGCTTCCGTTGAAAAACGCCGGGCCATCGTAGATGTGGTGGAAAAAACAGCAGAAGTTGTTTTTATTCCCCTGACCGTGGGCGGGGGTATAGATTCGGTTGATTTCATGCAGGAGCTTTTAAATTCAGGAGCAGACAAAGTTTCTTTAAACACGGCCGCCCTAAAAGATTCGGGCCTGATCCAGGCCGGTGCGGAGCGCTTTGGCAGCCAGTGCATCGTTGTGGCCATTGATGCCCGGCGTACTGAACAGGCTTCGGCTGGAGGCGGGCCGGCCTGGGAAGTTTACAGCCACGGCGGACGCACTCCCACGGGACGCGATGTGATTAAATGGGCGGCAGAAGCGGAAAAGCTGGGGGCCGGGGAAATCCTGCTTACTTCTATGGATGCCGACGGCACTCTTGACGGGTACGATACAGAGCTGCTGGCGGCTGTAACCGGTGCGGTCAGCATACCGGTAATCGCCTCGGGCGGAGCGGGCACTTTAGAACATCTTTATGAAGCGCTTACCGATGGCAGGGCCCACGCCGTGCTGGCGGCCTCTATACTGCATTACGGAACCTATAGCATCGCCGAAATTAAAGAATACCTGTCCCAAAAAGGACTTCCGGTCAGACCGGTAAAGAGTTAAGCGAACAAGCTCAGGAAGGAGGATTTATGATGAAAGAACAGGGTACCTTCAGGGTCAAAAAAGGAATGGCCCAAATGCAAAAAGGCGGGGTGATCATGGATGTCACTACCGTTGAACAGGCCCAGATCGCAGAAAAAGCCGGTGCTGTGGCCGTGATGGCCCTGGAAAGGGTCCCGGCAGACATCCGGGCCGCAGGCGGAGTAGCCCGCATGGCCGATCCGGTCATGATAAAAAAGATCATGGATACAGTAACCATCCCGGTTATGGCCAAGGTGCGCATCGGCCATTTCACTGAAGCCCAGATCCTGGAAGAAATCGGCGTAGACTACATCGATGAAAGTGAAGTCCTCACCCCGGCTGATGAGCAGTATCATATAAACAAGCACGAGTTCAAGGTGCCATTTGTCTGCGGAGCAAGGGATCTCGGTGAAGCCCTGCGCCGTATCTCCGAGGGAGCGGCCATGATCCGCACCAAGGGCGAACCGGGTACCGGCAATGTGGTCGAAGCAGTCCGCCACATGCGCAAGGTAATGGACCAGATCCGCCAGGTAGTCGGCAAAGCAGAAGATGAACTGGTGGTCATGGCCAAAGAACTGGGGGTATCGTTGGAATGGCTGCAGGAGGTAAAAAAAGCAGGCCGCCTGCCGGTGGTAAACTTTGCCGCCGGGGGAATCGCTTCGCCGGCCGATGCGGCCCTGATGATGCAGCTCGGTTCCGACGGTATCTTTGTCGGATCCGGCATATTTAAAGCAGCCAACCCGCAGAAGGTAGCCGAAGCAATTGTCAAGGCCACCATGAATTATGATGATCCCAAAGTGCTGGCCGAGGTATCAAGAGGGCTCGGCGAGGCTATGCCCGGCCTGGAAATGTCCACCTTGACCCAAGCCGACCGCATGCAGGAACGGGGAGCCTAAACCAACGGAGCGCTGTCAAAAATGAAAATAGGGGTCCTATCCATCCAGGGAGCTGTTTCCGAGCATCTCTCACATATTGCGCGGTGTGATGTGGAAGCAGTCCCGGTTAAAACCAAAGAAATCCTCTGTGAAGTAAGTGGCCTGGTTATACCCGGTGGGGAAAGCACCACCATCGGCAAACTGATCGAAATCTCCGGGCTGGCCGCTCCGATCAGGGAACGGGCCCATAGCGGCACGCTGGCCCTGTTTGGAACCTGCGCCGGCCTGGTATTGCTGGCCCAAGAAGTTCTGGACGGCACAAAAAATCAGCCTAAGCTGGAGTTGATGAATACCCGGGTCAAGCGCAACGCTTTTGGCCGCCAGAGGGAGAGTTTCGAAACCAAACTCGAGGTTAAAGGATTTACAAGCCCCCTGGTCGGAGTGTTCATCAGGGCCCCGATTATCGTCGAAGCGGGTGAAGATGTGGAAGAACTGGCCAGGCTGCCTGAAGGTATAGTGGCCGCCCGCCAGGGCAATTTGCTGGCGGTTTCATTTCATCCTGAACTTACTGATGACCGGAGAATGCACCAGTTATTTGTTGAAATGTGCAAAGTAATTTAATTTTAGCGGTTTATTCCCACTCAATGGTGCCCGGAGGCTTGGAAGTTACATCGTAAACTACCCTGGCCACCTCCGGGATCTCCCCGGTAATTCTGATCGATGCTTTCTCCAGCAGGTCATGGGACAGCCGGGCCCAGTCAGCGGTCATCGCATCCTCGGAAACAACAGCCCGCAAAGCAATAACGGGGCCGTAATGCCGATCGTCTCCCTTTACCCCGACGACATTCACATCGGTAAGGACGGCAAAATACTGCCACAGTTCTTCGGCCAGGCCGGCTTGATAAACTTCATCTCTAAAAATAGCATCGGCTTTTTGCAGCAGGGCCAGCTTTTCCGCTGAGACCGCCCCGATGATCCGGACGGCCAGACCCGGCCCGGGAAAAGGCTGCCTTTTAAGGATGGAATCGGGCAGGCCCAGTTCGGCCCCCACCAGGCGGACCTCGTCTTTAAAAAGCTCACGCAGCGGCTCGATTAACTCAAAACCCAGCTCTTCAGGCAAGCCGCCGACATTATGGTGGGATTTGATCACCGCCGAACCATATGCAGAACCGCTTTCAATCACATCAGGGTAGATGGTGCCCTGGGCCAGGTAGACAATATCGCCCATGGAAAGGGCGTTTTCCTTAAAAACGCCGATAAATTCATTGCCGATGATCCTTCTTTTTTCCTCCGGATCGGTCACCCCCGCCAGGCGCCTTAAAAACCTTTCCCGGGCATCAACATGGATAAACTGGCCCTGAAGTTTTTCACAGTAGAGCCTGACTACTTCTTCCGCCTCATCAAAACGCAGCAGGCCGTGATCAACAAAGATAAAAACAGCCCGGTCGGCTAAAGCCTTATCAAGCAGGAAAGCTACCACCGAGGAATCAACCCCTCCGCTGAGGGCGCAAACCACTTTTTCCCGCTCTCCCACTACCTGGCGTATTTTGGCCACCGCGTCCTTGATAAAACTGCGCGGAGTCCAAGTTTGGCTGCAGCCGCATACTTCATATAAAAAGTTTTTCAGGACGTTACTGCCCCCCGGGGTATGGAATACCTCGGGATGGAACTGGAGCCCGTATATTTTCCGGTTGTGGTCGCCGATAGCGGCCATGGTATCATTTTCGGTCCGGGCCAGGATATTAAATCCGGGAGGCGCTTTCAAAACCTCGTCCTGGTGGCTCATCCACCCGTTGCAAAAGCTCTGATCCCGGAAAGAAGCATCTTTAAAAAGTGGCTCAATTTCCTCGATGTTAAAGGAGGTGCGGCCAAATTCCGAGCGGCTCCCCCTTTTGACCTCCCCGCCCAGATCTCCCGTTAAAAGGTGCATCCCGTAACAGATGCCCAGGATCGGCACACCACCGTCATAAATGGCCCGATCACAGCGTGGAGCATTGTCCTGGTAAACGCTGGCCGGGCTGCCGGATAAGATGATCCCGGCCGGCTCATATTCTTTTATTTTTTCCCAGGGAGTATCAAAAGGCAATAATTCACAGTATACGCCGGCCTCCCTTACTCTTCTGGCAATGAGCATGCTGTACTGCCCGCCAAAATCCAATAACACTATCTTCTCTCGCAGGCTTTCTGAGTTATCTGTCAGGAAATGCTCCACTTCAACTCACCTTCTCTCCGTTTTTCCAGGTTCGGATCAATAGCTGTAAAAGAGACCCGCTCTACTGCGGTCCGCTCAAGTTAATCCGCTTTATGCAGGTTCTTTGGTTTAATCCTGCCCCGGTTAACACGGTTGTCGTTATTCAACAAAACATGGCCGATTCCCTGCCCCTTTAACTGTTCCTTAAAAAAATACTTGACAGATCCGCAAATTAACCTTATAATTTTTTACACAAAATAATGGAATTATATTTCACGATACGGAATATATCTGAGTTTTTTTGTTCTGATCAAGCAAAATAATGGAGGCCGCCAAGCATGTGTGGAATAGTCGGATTAATCAGCGCCCGGAAGCAGCTGGAAAACGGAGAAAGGATTAAAAAGGGAATTCACCTCATGAACGACCGGGGTAACGGCCTGGGGGCGGGTTACGCCGCTTACGGCATTTACCCTGATTTCAAGGATTATTACGCCGTTCATATTATGGGTTCGAGCCAACAAGGCCTAAAAGAAGCGGCCCGGTTTATAAACCGCCACTTTGAAGTTGTCCACAACCGGGCCATACCGGTATGGGACAAGATAATCAGAGATCACCCTTTCTTTAATTTATTCTTTGTTAGCCCCGGCATTTCAGCCGAAAAGCGCCTGCCGGGAGAAGAAAGTGATGACGATTACGTCGTTTCAAAGTGCATGCAGCTAAATAAAACTATTGAAGGGGCTTATACCTGTTCAAACGGGAAAAACCTGGGAGTTTTTAAAGGCGTGGGGACACCCCTGGATATTTATGATTTTTTCAGGCTTGATGAGTATGCCGCTTACAGCTGGCTGGGCCATAACCGCTTTCCGACCAATACGCCCGGATGGTGGGGAGGGGCTCATCCTTTTAATATCCTGGAATTTTCAATCGTCCATAACGGCGAAATATCTTCATACGGGATTAACCGCCGCTACCTGGAATCATTTGGCTATTTCTGTCAGCTGCAAACCGACAGCGAAGCCGTAGCTTATTTGATCGACCTCCTGATCCGCAGGCACGGCCTGAGCATCTCAGAAGCCACCACCGTGCTGGCTCCGCCGTACTGGAAAAGCATGGAGCGAATTGAAGATCCCGACCAAAAAGACCTTTTGACCTTTTTGAGAACAACCTATGAACAGGGTATGCTTAACGGCCCCTTTGCAGTGCTGACCGCCTTTGAAGGGGGCATGTTCAGTTTAACCGATAACACCAAGCTGAGGCCGATGACTGCGGCAACCCATAACGGCTACACCTATTTTGCCAGTGAAATTGCGTCCCTTTATGAAATGGAAGAAGCAGTCGAGGATATAATCACTCCGCGGGCCGGCCAGCCCATCATTGCCCGCTTTGAAACTGAAACCGGTAAAGCGTACCGGTAATGCATAAGGAGCCGAGAGATATGGAACAACGATTAGATCGGCCCGGCCCCCAGTCGCTATTTCAACCCGTATTCGATCTCGACCGCTGCGACGGCTGCGGGGAATGCGCCCTGCAGTGCACCTTCAACGAAATCAGGATCGAACCCAGGGGCGATAGAAAAATCCCGACCGCTAATCGCAGATCCTGCGGGGCCTGCCACCGCTGCGAAGTGACCTGTCCCCGCCAGGCTATTTATATTGAAGAAAGACCGCTGGCCCTGCGCCGGCACGGAATCTGGAAAAGCTCAGACCTTAAGCGGGTCCACCAGCAGTCTGCTTCCGGGGCCGTTAACCTGACCGGCTTTGGTTCTGAAACAGACCTCCCCTCATACTGGGATCGCCTGGTTTTTAATGCCTGCCAGGTAACTAATCCTTCCATTGACCCGCAAAGAGAGCCCATGGAAACCATCACGGTTCTGGGTCGTAAAGCCGCTTCAAAAAAAGATTATGAAAATGCAAAAGCGGGTAATAAGCTGATCAGGATCAGCCTGCCGGTCGTGTTTGCACCCATGTCCTATGGCAGTATCAGTTTGAATCTACAGAAGGCGCTGGCCCGGACCGCTTCGGAGAAGGAGCTGTTATGGTATTCCGGTGAAGGAGGGCTGCATGAAGACCTTTATCCATATACGGGACATTCGATCTTGCAGGTGGCCTCAGGCCGGTTTGGCATTACCCCGCAGTATTTTCAAAAAGCCCGCGCTTACCAGATTAAGATCGGCCAGGGCGCCAAACCCGGCATCGGCGGCCACCTGCCGGGCGAAAAAGTCCTGCCCGGCATATCCGAAACGAGGATGATCCCCGAGGGAAGCGATGCCATTTCACCCGCTCCCCAGCACGATATATATTCGATTGAAGACCTGCGCCTGCTGATCTATGCCATCAAGGAGGCCAGCGGCTATAAACCGGTCTGCGTGAAAATTGCCGCCGTCCATAACGCCCCCGCCATAGCCAGCGGCATTGTCCGGGCCGGCGCAGATATGGTCTATCTCGACGGCTACAGGGGCGGTTCCGGGGCAACCCCCGCTATCGTCAGGGACAATGTGGGCATTCCCTCCGAACTGGCCCTGGCTGCGGTTGATCAACGCCTCCGCGATGAAGGAATCCGCAACCAGGCTTCACTGATCATAGCAGGCGGTTTCCGCAACAGCGCCGATATCATGAAAGCCATCGCCCTTGGCGCCGACGCTGTCGCTATCGGCAGCGCTGCCCTTATTGCCTGTGGTTGCCATGGCTGCCAGCGCTGTCACAGCGGCAAGTGCCCCTGGGGCATTACCACCAACGATCCTGACATCAGCCAAAGGCTCGACCCGGACTGGGCTTATGAAAGGTTAAGTAACTTGATCGAAGGCTGGCACCATGAAATGAAAGAAATCATGGGCTTGAATGGTATTTACGATATCGGTTCTTTCCGGGGCAACCGCCTGATTTTACGCGGTGTCGGGCTGTCGGATAAAGAGCTCTCAATCCTTGGCGTTAAACATGCCGGTGAATAAGGTGGCTGAAATGGCTTATATTATTGATGCTAAAAATTTATATTATCAAGATCTGAATGAACTGATCAGGAAGGCTGCAGGAGAGGGCGCGCGCCATATAGTCGCAAAAAATGTCCGCGGGCAGCGCTACCTGGGAGCCGGACTTACCGAAACCGATCTTGTCCTGGACATTGAAGGCATTCCCGGGGAAGATTTGGCTTTTTGTCTTGGAGGATCGACCATTACCGCCCGGGGGCACGGTCAAAACGCCGTGGCCAATACCATGGACAGCGGAACCGTTATCGTCCACGGCCTCGCCGGGGATGCCCTGGCTTACGGCATGCGCGGAGGAAAACTTTTTATCCGTGATAATGTTGGCTACAGGGTTGGTATCCACATGAAGGAATATCAAGGACGCAGCCCGGCGGTAGTGATCGGGGGAACGAGCGGCGATTTTCTGGGCGAATACATGGCCGGGGGCACCATCATCGTCCTTAACCGGAACAATGAAGCGGAAAACGTGGCCGGCCTGGCCGACAAAACCCTGGCCACGGGGATCCACGGCGGAGAAATTTATATCTTCAATTACGAGCTGCCCCCTTATATGCCGGGTATTGGCGCCAGGTGGGGCCAGCCTTCGAAAGCGGACCTAAAAAAAATTAGTCCTCTGATCGAAGAATTTTGCTCCCACTTCGACCTTGACAGTAAGACCCTGGTGCAGAGGGAAGCGGTAAAGATCTCAGCGGCCGGAAGCAGGCCATTCAGCGGTTTCTACTTCCCCGCCTACCCGGTCCATACCGGGCAGGTTCCCAGCCAGCAGGAAATGGCCTCGCCATGTGAAGTTGCCTGCCCGGTGGGGATCCCCACCGGACGCTTCCTGGGGCACCTCCGGCACGGGGAATACGAGGAAGCTTTTGCCTTGATAGATGATCATACCCCTTTTCGGTACAGCAACTGCGGCTTTATCTGCAGTCACCGCTGCATGGAAGCCTGCAGCAGGGGCAGGGTTGATTTTCCGGTCCGCACCTCCGAGCTGGCCCGCAATTTTCATGGAAATCATAACATCAAAAAAACTGACCGGGAACCGGGTAAAATTGCCGTAATCGGCTCCGGCCCGGCCGGGCTAAGCAGCGCTTACTTTTTAGCCCGCCGGGGCTATAAAGTCGAAGTTTACGAAGCAGAAAACCATCCCGGTGGCAAAATGTACCAGGTTATCTCCAGGGAACGCCTGCCCCTGGAAGACCTGGAAAAAGATCTGCAAAATATAAAAGACCTGGGTATTAAGTTTAACCTGGGCCAAAAGATAAACAGGGACAAATTCAACCAACTGGTGGAAGAAAATGACCATGTCATTGTGGCCGTAGGGGCCCACCAGCCGCTTATGCCTCCCGTGGAGGGGCGGGAACTGATTAAAGGCGGCCTTGATTTCTTAAAAAAATTTAACCTGGGCGAAAAGATTGCCATCGAACCGCCGGTTGTGGTGATCGGCTGCGGTGACGCCGCCCTTGACGGCCTTGAGGCCCTGGAAAAGCTGGGCCTGGAACCGGGACAGATCACTATCATCGATATCCAGGCTCCCTCTGCCCGGGCCGATGAGCTAAAAAAATGGACCACCGCCGGCGTAAAAGTGATCTATCCCTTCTTCCTGGAAAAAGTGATTGAAGAGGGTGTTTACGTCCGGGATAGCGGCGGCGCCATCACCTTCCTGCCCGGTGAACCCATCGCTTTCATAAATGAAGTTCCAAAGCTTGATTTTCTACCGCCTGCGTTTTCAAAATATTTAACTTCCAGGGGCTTTTTTAAAAGCGCCGATTTAAGCGGCGCTACTGAAAATCTAAAAGTATCAGTCACCGGCGATGCCTCCGGCCTGGGGCTGGTTGCTGAAAGCATCCGCAAAGGACGGGAATGCGCAGAAAGGATTCATGCCGGGCTGCAGGGTCAAGAATATACCATCCTGGAAAAAGAACCGGTTAACATTTTTGACTTACGGTTAAACGCCGTTACTAAGTGCAGCGGCCCTGAAGATATTCCAGTCAGGGATGAGCACCTGCGCTGCCTGCACTGCGGGGTTTGCGTCCGCTGTGATGCCTGCGTGGAAGCCTGCCCCAGGGAGGCCAGGGTCAGGGATGGAACCAGCTTTAGCGTAGCCCTGGAAAAATGTGGTGGCTGCGGATCCTGCGCTGCGGCCTGCAGGGGCGGAGTTATCCGCATGGTAGCTCGGGATCAATTCTGAAAAAATGAACCCTATGCCTTGACAGCAACCGGCCGGAGCTATATAATTATGAGCGAGCAAAGGCGCTCGCATGAACAGCCTGATCAGGCTGTCAGCGGGCGCTTTCTCTATTTTTGCTTTAACAAATTTCATAAGGAGTGGATTCAATGGGTAACACAAGGGAAGATCTTATCAGCACGGTAAAAGAATCGGGGGTTAAGTTCATTCGCCTCCAGTTTACCGATTTATCCGGCCAGCTTAAAAATGTGGCAATTACCGCAGAACAACTGCCAAAAGCGTTGGACGGGGAGTTAATGTTTGACGGATCGTCGATTGAGGGTTTCGTAAGGATTGAAGAATCAGATATGTACCTGCGCCCGGACATGGATACTTTTGCCATTTTCCCTTTCCGCCCCAAAGAAGGCGGGGTGGCCAGGTTGATGTGCGATGTCTATACTCCTGAAGGTGAGCCCTTTACCGGCTGCCCGCGCAGTCAACTGCAGCGAATAATTGCCCTGGCCGCCCAAAAGGGCTATAGCATGAACTGCGGCCCGGAAGCGGAATTTTTCATGTTTCATACCGACGGCAACGGTGGCCCGACCCTGCATACCCACGACAAGGGTGGCTACTTTGACCTGGCCCCGACCGACCTGGGCGAAAATGCCCGCCGCGATATGGTCTTGAGCCTGGAGCAGATGGGCCTGGAAATAGAGGCCTCTCACCACGAGGTGGCGCCAGGTCAGCACGAGATTGATTTTAAATACAGCGACGCCCTGCGAACCGCCGACGATCTTTCCACTTTCAGGTTTGTAGTGCGCACCATCGCCCAGAGGCACGGCCTTTACGCCACTTTTATGCCCAAGCCGATCGCCATGATTAACGGCTCCGGAATGCATACCCACTTGTCTTTATTCAAAAATGGAACTAACATATTTCATGATCCGGAAGCGCCCGATGAAATTAGCAGTGAAATGAACTATTTCATAGGCGGCCTGCTGGCTCATGCCAAGGGTTATACGGCCGTAACCAACCCCCTGGTCAACTCCTACAAGCGCCTGGTCCCGGGTTATGAAGCCCCGGTCTATATCGCCTGGTCCCACCGCAACCGGAGCCCGCTGGTCAGAGTCCCGGCCCGCCGGGGTGTCGGAACCAGGGTTGAACTGCGTAACCCCGATCCGTCCTGCAACCCATACCTGGCTTTTGCTGTTATGCTAAAGGCCGGGCTGGACGGCATTGAAAAGCAAATCACCCCGCCCGATCCCGTGAACCTGAACATTTATACCATGACCGAGGAAGAGAAGAAGCAATATCAAATTGAACAGCTCCCGGGAACCCTTTACCAGGCTATCCTGGAACTTGACAATGACCCTGTTATCCAGGAAGCCCTGGGTGAGCACATTTATGACCGCTTCCGGGAAGGCCGTCTAAAAGAATGGAATGATTACCGGATCCAGGTCCACGACTGGGAGATTAACCAGTACCTGGCCCGCTTCTAAACAGATTGAATTTTTTGCAAATACACAGGCTGCCTCATGAACGGGGCAGTTTTTTTTATGGATGCGGGGTGGATATTTATTTTATGAAGTCCTTTTTGGCATGCTATAGTATAATATTGGTGAAACTATAACTCCATGAATTATAAGTTCTTGTTACAATATCTTATTTTTATGAAAGCGGGGACAAATAAAAATGAAAATTTTAGTCTGCACCGATGGATCAGAGCAAAGCCGGAAGGCCCTGGAGAAAGCTGCAGAAATTGCCTCCGGATGCAGGGTCGATGAAGTTGCGGTTATCCATGTCTATGATAACAAGCCTGACGGTTCTATGTACTATTGGGACGAAGGGTCCAGTATTACGAGGGACCAATTTAACAAAATCCAAGAAGAAGACAAAGACAAAAGAAAAAATATTTTACTGGAAGCCCTTAAGTTTTTTGAAGACAAAGGAATCAAGGCCCGGACTATTTTTAAAGAAGGGCACCCTTCCCATAACATTGTAAAAGTTGCTCAAGACGAAGGGTTTGACATGATCGTGATTGGGAGCAGAGGGCTGGGCGGATTGAACAAGGTATTTTTGGGCAGTGTCAGCAGTGCCGTTGTCCAGGAAGTCCGGGACTGCAGCGTTCTTACAGTCAAGTAAGCAAAACGGGTTTCTCAAGCCGGCGAAAGGTTGATCTATGGGGAAAAGCGGTTATGATTACTGTTTAGGGACGAACAACCCCCACCTGGGTAAAACACTTATTGGGATGCTGAATGAAGCTGGTTTTTATTGCCTTGGTACAAAAAAAAGCACTCCCGCTTTATTGCGTACCCTGCACACAGTCCAGCCCTGGCTGGCTGTTGTCGATACCGCGCTGCCTCCGGGTAATATAGAACAGCTGGCCTCGATTATCGAAAACGACGGTTTGTCAGCGGCATTATACATTAATACCACCGGCATCGATCTGGACCTCTATGTTCAACTGCATTGGCCGGTCGAAGCGCCTGTATTAAGCGCCGTTGCCGAAGCAGTTTGCAATGAGTTTGCCCGTAAAAAAAAGCTGCAGCAGGAAATTGAGGGTTTACAGCAAAAGCTGGCCGAAAGAAAACAAATTGAAAAAGCAAAAGGATTGGCCGCAAAATATTTCAACCTAAATGAAGAAGATGCTTACCGGTTTCTTCGTAAAACCAGCATGGAAAAAAGAATAACCCTGGTCGAGATGGCCAGGCGAATTATCGAGGAACCCGGCTGTCTCTCTGTTTTATCACCGCCCCGACAAAATCCTTGAAAAGCGGATGCGGGAGGGTCGGACGAGACTTAAATTCAGGATGGAACTGCACTGCCACAAACCAGGGGTGGTCCTTGAGCTCGATCATTTCCACCAGGTTGTCTTCTTCATTGATCCCGCTGAAAACCATTCCCGCTTTTTCAAGCACAGCCATGTAATCATTATTAAATTCATAGCGGTGCCGGTGCCTCTCCTGGACCAGTTCTTCATTATAGGCTGAGGCTGCAATAGTACCGCTTTTGATTTTACAGGGGTAAGCGCCCAGACGAAGAGTTCCTCCCAAACGGGTATTTTCTTTTTGACCGGGCAGATAATCAATAACCGGCTCTGAAGTATCTGGCTCAAATTCAGTGCTGTTTGCCCCGGTTAAACCGGCTTTATTTCTGGCAAATTCGATTACGGCGCACTGCATCCCCAGGCACAGACCGAAAAAGGGAATTTTTTGTTCCCTGGCTGTGCGGACCGCATTAATCTTTCCCTCCAGGCCCCGTTCACCAAAACCGCCGGGAACCAAAATACCGTCCGCCGCCTTGATCTGCTCCAGCGCTTCCCCTTCTGCTAAGTCTTCTGCAGGCACAAGAACAGTTTTTATGGCAACATTATGTTCCAACCCGGCATGAAACAGAGCTTCGTTAATGCTGATATAGGCATCGGGCAGGGCTACGTATTTACCGACCACGACAATGGTGATTTCGTCAGTTAATTTTCTTTCTTTGGCAACCAGGTTTTTCCATCCCTGCATATCGGCGGGACCACAGGTGAGCTTTAGTTTATCTAGAACCATCTGATCGAGGTTTTGCTTCTGCAGTAAGAGGGGCAGTTCATAAACATTTCTTGTATCCAGATTTTCAACCACTTCATTGGGCTGGATATTGCAAAAAAGGGCAATCTTCTTTTTAAGATCATCGGGTAGAGTCTGTTCTGTCCGGCAAACAATAATGTCGGGCTGGATACCGATACTGCGCAGTTCTTTAACACTGTGCTGGGTGGGCTTGGTTTTTAATTCTCCGGACATGGGCAGGTAAGGCACCAGGGTGACATGAATAAAAAGCACATTTTCCCAGCTCAGATCATAACCAAGCTGGCGAATGGCTTCCATGAAAGGCAAACTTTCAATATCCCCCACTGTGCCACCGATCTCAGTGATCACGACATCAAGATCATGGAAATGATCCTGCCTGGTAATGCACTTTTTGATTTCATCAGTAATATGGGGGATAACCTGGACCGTATTCCCCTGGTAGAGCCCGTCTCTTTCTCCCTGGATTACCGACCAGTAAACCCGGCCGGCAGTAACATTATTGTCCCTGCTCAGCGGTTCATCAATGAAACGTTCATAATGCCCTAAATCGAGATCTGTCTCCGCCCCATCATCGGTAACAAAAACTTCACCATGCTGGTAGGGGCTCATTGTTCCGGGATCATAGTTGATATAGGGGTCAAGTTTTTGAATGGTGATCTTTAAACCCCTGTTTTTGAGTAAGCAGCCCAGAGAGGCGGCAGTTATCCCTTTACCTAAGGATGAAACAACACCACCGGTTACAAAGATATACTTAGTCATAAGGGCCTCCTTTGCTGCAGATTACAAATTTAAATCATAGTGCTCAGCAACTGCTGCAGCTGGTTTTACTTCACCCGCCGCAAGCCGAGGAGGCCGTTCCGCCTCCCTTGGAACTGGGGCCTGTCCTGAAAGCGGATATTACCTTGTCTGCTTTTCCCCCGCAAGAGGGGCAATTCATGCTGCTTACCGTGCTGCTGCAAAGTTCCTCGTGCTTTTTTTGACAAACCGGGCAATAAAATTCGTATAAAGGCAAAACCAAACCTCCTTCCTTTTACATTTTTATAAGGCACTAATTAATAAAGTTATAACTTGCCCGCCTAAATCCAGGGGGGTAAATCAAATCCTTATGGACTGTAGGACAGGCCATCACTTTATGAGGTTACTGCTCTGCACCCGGAAGTTCCGGATCGGCTGCCGGGAAGAAAAAAACCGGCATAAGCAGTTTTTAGTAGCTCCACATCAAAATGAAATAAATTCATTTTGATTCTAAAAGGCTGATCAGGTCCGGCCTTTCAATCTTTTTCTCTTTTTCGCCCGTCTTCTTTTCTTGCGCTGTCTTTTTAACTGTTTCCTTGTCTTTTGCTTTGCCATTGACTAAATCCTTCCCCTCCTTCTTTTAACTTTTAACCAAGCCTTAAAACCTATGGGTAATTATACCACTGCTTCAGCCCTTTAAAAAGACTTATTTTTAAACCCATGAAAGAAACTGGCAGAAAAACAAGAAGAAAATGAACTATAAAAAGGAAATAACGAGAGGCATAGAGAAAATCATAGATGAAAGATCATCGTTCCCACCATGTTATAACTACCTAACCGGGGAGGAAAAATGATGGAGTTAAGCCCAAATGCCCGTATTACTTATGAAAAAAGATATTTAATCAAGGATGAAAACGGCAATCCTATTGAAACCCCAGAAGATCTCCTGCGCAGGGTAGCCGGCAATATAGCCGGAATCGAAAAAAATTACGGCAAAGATGACACCGAGGTCAAGAAAATCGAAAAGAGTTTCTACGATATGATGGCTGAAGCCCTCTTTATGCCCAACTCCCCGACCCTGATGAATGCCGGGCGGGAGCTGCAGCAGCTTAGCGCCTGTTTTGTCCTGCCCCTGGAAGACAGCATGGAAGGTATCTTTACCGCCCTTAAAAACATGGCCCTGGTCCAAAAGACCGGGGGGGGAACCGGTTTCGCTTTTGATCGCCTTCGCCCGGCCAACGATCCGGTCCGCTCTACCAACGGGGTAGCCAGCGGCCCCATTTCTTTCCTGAAAATTTTCGATGCCGCCACCGAAGCGGTCAAGCAGGGCGGAACCAGGCGGGGCGCGAACATGGGCTCACTGATCTATAACCATCCCGATATTTTAGAATTCATCCGCTGTAAAGAAAAAGAAGATGAAATTAATAATTTTAACCTCTCGGTTACGGTTTCCGATGAATTCATGAGTAAAGCTACCGGAGACGATCCCGATCCGGCCTACACCCTGATTAATCCCCGCACCCAAACGCCTTATCTTGACCCTGAAACAGGAAGCGAGGCCAAACTGGATGCCAAAGCCGTCTTCGACTTAATTGTCCAGAATGCCTGGGGTATGGGTGACCCGGGCATTATTTTTATAGATCAGATGAACCGCGCCAACCCCACTCCCCACGTGGCTAAATACGAAACCACCAACCCCTGCGTGTCCGCTGACACCTTTGTCTTAACCGCAGAAGGGCCCAGGCTGGTCAGTGATCTAATCGGTACGAAAACCAGTTTGATCGTGGACGGGACACCGTATGAAACGACAGAAAAAGGCTTTTTCTCAACCGGTGTTAAGCCCACCTTCTCAATCAAAACCAGGCAAGGTTATACTTTTAAGGCCACCGGTGACCATCCCGTCCTTATGGTTAAAACCAAAACCAGGTATACCCTTGAAAAAGAATGGCTTCCGGTGGAAAAACTAAAATCTGGCGATCAAATCATTCTCCACAATCACCGTAACCAGGGCGAATGGGATGGGCTGTACGGGGAGGCGGAAGGTTACCTGCTCGGCCTCCTTACCGGTGATGGCACCCTTAAAACCGACAAAGCAGTTCTTTCCTCATGGGCCCAACCGGGCGCAGCGGCAGTCATGGATACTGCTTATGCCGCTGCCGGCGCCATGACCCACCGCAGCGATTATAAAGGCTGGTGGAAAGTAGGGGGAGGAAATGAATACAGGATGAGCACGGCAGCATTGAAGAAAGTAGCCTTTTCATTGGGTATGAAACCCGGTAAAAAAAGGATCACCCCCGTCCTTGAAGCCAGGACTTCTTCGCATTTTATCAAGGGTTTTCTTAAAGGCTTTTTTGATGCTGACGGTTCTCTCCAGGGAACCCGAGAAAAAGGCATCTCCATCCGCCTGGCCCAGAGTGACTTTGAAAGGCTCCAGGCCGTTCAAAGGATGCTGGCCAGGTTTGGTATCGCTTCATCAATCTATAAAAACCGGCGCTGCGAAAGATCTGTGTCCATGTCCAACGGGAAAAATGGCACCGCAACTTACAAAACCCGGCCTCAACATGAACTGATCATTACCAGGGACAACCTGGCATTATTTGCTGAAAAAATCGGCTTTGGTGATACGGAAAAGCAAGGCCGCCTGGATAAAGCGCTCTCTGTTTACAAAAGGGACCTAAACCGCGAGCGTTTCACAGCCACTGTTGACTCTGTTAAACCATGTGGCAGTGAAGAAGTTTTTGACGTTCAGGTTCCCGGAATCAATGCTTTTGATGCCAATGGCATCATGGTTCACAATTGCGGGGAACAGCCGCTTTTGCCTTATGAAGCCTGCTGCCTGGGGTCGATCAACCTGGGCAAGTTTGTGAACGGTAAAGGCAAAATTAACTGGACCAAATTGGCCGGTATAGTTAAAACCGCTGTTCGCTTCCTTGACAATGTCATTGATGCCAGCAACTATGTTATCCCCGAGATCGCCATGATGCACAAAGAAGGCAACCGTAAAATCGGCCTGGGCATTATGGGTTGGCATGACATGCTGATTAATCTTGGAATATGTTATGACAGTGAAGAAGCTATAGAAACTGCCGATCAAGTTATGGCTTTCATCAACACTGAAGCAAAAAAAGAATCAGTTAAGCTGGCCGAAGAAAGAGGCGTATTCCCCAATTTTGAGGGCAGTATCTATGATACCGGCAACAAGGAAGACCGGGTCCGCAATGCTACCCGAACCACCATTGCGCCTACCGGCACCATATCGATCCTGGCCGGCTGCAGCAGCGGAATCGAACCTTACTTCAGCATAGCCTACATCCGTAAAAATATCCTTGATGGTGTAGATCTCCCTGAAGTCAATCCCCTCTTCCTTGATATAGCCAAAAAAGAGGGCTTCTACAGTGAAGATTTGATCCACGAGCTAGCCCTAAGCGGCATACTGCCAATAGATTCAGCCGTACCGGATAAATATAAGGAATTATTTAAAACGGCCATGCAATTTGATTACAGCTGGCATGTCCGCCATCAGGCCTCCTTTCAAAAACATACCGATAATGCGGTCAGCAAAACCATCAATCTGAAGCAGGATGCCACTGTTGACGATGTAAAAAATGCTTATATTACAGCCTGGGAAGCCGGGTGCAAAGGTATCACTATCTACCGGGACAGCTCCAGGACCAAGCAGGTTTTAAATGTGGGCGCCGGTGGAAAAGAAGAGACCATCAAGCCAATAAAGCGCCCTAAAACCCTGAGCGGACAAACGACGAGCATCGGGACAGCCCTGGGTAATTTATTTGTTACTGTTAATTCCGCTGACGGCAGACCCTTTGAACTATTCGCCCAGATTGGCAAGGCCGGCAGTGATGTGGTCGCTTTCACCGAAGCGATTGCCCGCCTGATTTCACTCGCCCTGCGCTGTGGGGTCAGTGTTGATGAAATCGTTACCCAGCTGGAAGGGATCGGCGGCGCCCGCTCCGTAGGTTACGGCCCCAACCGGATCATGAGTGTCCCGGACGCCATTGGACAGGCCCTGCGAAACCTGGCCCAGAGCGAAATAAAAGATAACAATAACAATAAAAACCATGCCATGGAACTGTGCCCTGATTGTGGAACCTGTGCCCTGATCAGGGCCGAAGGATGTCTGAAATGTGAAGCCTGCGGCTTCAGTGAGTGTTAGAGCATCAAAGTTTGAAAAATTAACGGGCGACCAGCATTTCACTTAAAGTACAGGGGGTCAAATCTCTTTCGCGCAGCCCTTCTAAGATGTCAGGCAGGGCGGCGATATCCTGGGGGTTAAAATGCAGTAAAATAATACTCCCGCCCCGGGCATTATTAATTACATACTCGGCAACCCGTTCTGGAGTATACGGTTCATTACGGAGGGCATAAATTAATTCCAGATCCCACAGGACCGGGAACATCCCTTTTTCGGCAATAATCTCGTGAACTTCCCCGCCCCGGTATCCCTGGCCGGGCAGGAACCCGTCACCATAAGGAGGCCGAAAGAAAAGGGTCTGATAGGGCTCGCCAAGAGCATCTTCTATGGCTTGCTCCCACCCCTCTATTTCTTCTATCACTCTTTCAGTGGAAACCCTGGTCAATAGAGGATGGCTGTAAGTGCTGTTGCCCAATTCGTGGCCGTCCCTGACTGCCCGAAGCCATACTCCCGGCTCACTTTCAACCCAGGATCCCATGGGGAAAAAGGTGACCTGCACATTATATTCGTCCAGGTAATCCAGGGCCCTTTCAATTAATTCCACTTGCGCCCCGTTATTGATAGTAATGGCTACCTTATCGATCTCTCTGCTGCCGTGCTCTATGACCCTTGAAGAACGCAGCATCTTGTTTTCATCACGCAGTTCCTGGTTTTCTTCATATATTTCATCATACTGATCTTGGAGGCGGACCTTTTTTTCTTCAACTTCAATCAGTTTTTCTTCCAGCGCCTGAAGATCGCTCCGCACTGACATCATCATGATAAACTGGCTGATACCAAAAGCAAAACCGGCTATGGCCACTATTGCTAAAATAACAATAACCTTGGTTGAACCGGATTTTTTTCTTTCTTTTGATTGGCTTGACCTGGTTTTGTATTCGTCTTCCATGTTCATCATTGACGGTCACCCCCTCGTTTATAGTGAATATATTTAAAATATTCTTATACTATGTTACTCTACAAATAATAATAAGGCAATAGAAAATGATGGCCCTGTTCAAAATCGATTTTTTAATCGCAAGCAGCCGGCAGGATCAGGCAAAAAGGCCCTTTTACTAAAATTACTTATAAGGTTATTAGCAAAGAAAAAACCACCGCCGGGGTGGTTTTGACAGTTTTTGAGAAGTTCTCAAAAGCCTTATTTCCTGGTGCCGGAGCCCGGAATCGAACCGGGACGGACATATAATGTCCGAGGGATTTTAAGTCCCTTGCGTCTGCCTGTTCCGCCACTCCGGCAAATAAAATGGAGGCGACACCCGGATTCGAACCGGGGATGGAGGATTTGCAGTCCTCTGCCTTACCACTTGGCTATGTCGCCCTAAAAAATGGAGCGGAAGACGGGATTTGAACCCGCGACCCTCGCCTTGGCAAGGCGATGCTCTACCACTGAGCTACTCCCGCAGTATTGGTGCCGAGAGGCAGAATTGAACTGCCGACACGCGGATTTTCAGTCCGCTGCTCTACCGACTGAGCTATCTCGGCTATATGGCGGAGCTGACGGGACTCGAACCCGCGGTCTTCGGCTTGACAGGCCGATATGTTAACCATCTACACCACAGCTCCATGTGCATAAATTAGTATACAGAAGGTGATGCTGAAAGTCAATACATACATAGTGTCAGTCCACAATTTTTTAGAGGCTCCTCAACAATTGACCTTTTCTCATCTCTTCTAGTCATAAGAAAATGTTTTAGAGGACTTGGATTTGTTGTCCTCTACTTCTTTATCCAGGCGGGCCAGGCGTTCTTCTTCGGCAGAGCTGTAATAAATAAGGCTTTGCAGTTCTATGGTCAGGTCGGCATTATGAACATGAATCTCTTCCGGAACACTCAGTTTAACCGGGGCAAAATTAAGGATTGCCTTGACGCCGTGCTTTACTGCCAGATCTGCCACTTCCTGGGCAGCCATGGCCGGTACGGTGATCAGGCAAACTTTAATGCCATATTCCCTGATTACCTCAGGCGCCTTTTCTATGGGAAGCACTTCAAGACTGTCAATTTTTTTCCCAATCAACTGCGGATTCTTATCAAATGCAGCCACCACATTGACATAGGGGTTTTTAGTCAGGTTGTAGCGGGTCAGGGCTGTTCCTAAATTTCCGGCACCGAAAACAATAGTATCGGTGATGCTGTCCAGGCCGATAATTTTTATCAGTTTTTCCCGTAAATAGATCGTATTGTAACCGGCTCCGCGGGTTCCAAAGGCTCCAAAATAGGCCAGGTCTTTGCGGATCTGTTCAGCTGTGAAGCCTGATTCATTACTTAATTCCCTGGAAGAAATCAGCTCCACTTCTCGCCGGATCAATTGATCCAGTATGCGAAGGTAGATAGGAAGCCTTTTGATTACGGATTTGGAAATATTTCGGCTGGGCATCTCTTGATCCTCCATATTGATTGAATTACACTCGCGCCGTTCAATCGGGCCAAAATCTACATAAATAAGCTTCAGTTACTATATTATTATACTATTTTTTCCGATTTAACACATCTTTGCTTAAAGCAATCAGGACTTCTTTTACATCATGGGTGATATGACGAAACTTATTTAAGGTATTTTCAGCCTTTCTAATGTATTCTTCAGCCTTGCGGTAAGTGTGCTGCGGGCCATCACTGTCTAAAACAGCCTGCACTACTTCTGACAGGTTATGATCCGATCCGGCTGTGCCTTCCAAGAGGCGGTGAATACTCCCATCTTTTTTGGCCTGGTCTATAGTTCGAATCAGGGGCAGGGTCATGACCCGGTTGCTTAGATCGCCATAAACGGGCTTGCCAATCTTTTCGCCTTCTCCGATATAATCCAGCAAATCGTCAATCAGTTGAAAAGAAATTCCCAGGTTATAACCAAATTCAGACCAGTTATCCTGTTCTTCCACATCAGCGCTGCTGATTAAGGAACCGGCCCGGCAGCAGCCGGCAAAAAAAGAGGCGCTTTTCTTGCCGATCCATTTAAAATAGCGTTCTTCAAGGTTGGGTAAAGCCGGCTCCGCAAAAGCCTGTTCAATTTCTCCTTCTGTCATATTTTGCACTATGCCGACAACAGCTTCCATTAAACGCCAATCCCGGTAACCGACCAGCATTCTAAAAGCCTGGCTCAGCAAGTAGTCTCCGGTTAGAACGGAAATCTTATTAGTCCACTTGACATGCACTGTCTCTTTGCCGCGGCGCCTGGAAGCCAGGTCTATTACATCGTCATGTAAAAGCGATGCCGTGTGGATCAGCTCCAGGGCAACAGCGGCATCAATATAAGGGAAAAGTGATTTTTGGGGCTGGTAGGCCGCCAGTAGAAAAAGAGTGGGACGCATTCTTTTACCGGTTCCATTAAAAATATAGCTGCCCACTTCGGTTATTTCAGGGCCAGCGGTTTCAACGATTTGCTGCAAACGCTGTTCAACTTGAGCTAACTCATCTTCAATCAAATGCCATCTATGTGCCAGTGTAAACGAGCCCCTATTCTTTAGATATTTATGTTAGTCACATTAACGGCTCAATCTTAACCCGATTGTTCGACAAGCTCAGGCCTAAGTCCTTGTTTGTTAGCCAAATCAAGCGGCATCATTTTCTTTGAACAACTATTAGTTCGGGCGGTTTATTGAAGCGGTTAAACAATTGACTGTTTAGCACGGTATAATGTTCAGGATCTAGCTCTTTACAAAAAGCGGCTAGATGTTTTTTTTCATCATTTCCCTCAGGATGTCCTGGATACAAAACCATGGTTATTATCCCTCTTGGCGCCAAAATTTGCAATGCCTGTTTGAGGCTTATGATGGTTGTGTCATGCTTTGTGGTGATTCTTCTATTACCTCCGGGAAGGTAACCCAGGTTGTACATAACTGCTATAACCGGGCCCTCAATATATCTTTGCATTTGTTCATGTCCCTCCCGAATCAAGGTAACCTGTTTCTCAAGTTGCTGCTGCTCCAGTCTGATCAAGGTATGATCCAGGGCTTCCTGCTGGACATCGAAAGAGTAGACATGGCCCTTTAAGCCTACTTTACCGGCCAGAAATATTGTATCGTGGCCGTTACCGGCAGTTGCATCGACCGCCAGATCACCTTCTCTTACAGCCCATGCCACAATATAATGAGCAAGTTCGGTAATCTTTTCAATTGAAAACACAACCCTGCTCCTTTAACCATCGTTTAATAATTTTCGACCCGCGAAGATATTATATCCACATTGTTTTCCATCTCGACAAAGGTAAATATTTTTTCCATAATACTGTCGGCGCCCGCACCGTTATAGCAAACTACAGCCAGGCCCAGTTCAACACGCTGCCACAGGTCCTGGTTGCCGATTTCAGCTATGGAAACATTAAACTTGTTGCGCAAACGCTGAATGAGGCTTTTTGTAACCTGACGCTTGGCTTTTAAAGAATTTACCCCTGGTATATAAAGTTCAAGCACGCATATTGCAACGCGCAATCAGACCACCACCATAGAAATGCCGGTTTTTAAATAAATCTGCTTAAAAGCTGGTTAATATATTCATCGACCGAATAACCTCCACTCTTGATCTGCTGATAAATATTTTCCACAGCCTCTTTAAGAGCGGGGTTTTCCATATCATCAAGGGTCCTGAAATAACCTGATCTTCTGCCCAGCCGGAATAACTCCTTTTTTCTGGCCGGAAAAGAGGTGTACTTATCCAGGATATTTTTTAGTTTTTGCTTTTCTCCTGGGAATTTGCCACTTATTTCTTCAAGCAGGTTCAGAATATGATCACTGTAGATATAGCTGGTAATATGATCAAGGTGGTCAATAAGCAGCGCCTCTTCCCGGATCACCCCATCATCGTGGAGTGGTTTGAAATTACCTTTCTGAACCTCTTCGGCCAGGGGTGAATTCGACCTTATGGCCAGGGTCCGGAACCGGATATAGTGTGGATCGATCGAGTTTAACACTTGAGCCGTTTCCAGGGCATGCTCCCGCCATAAATCCTCCCCGCCCAGCCCGAGCAATACATATTCACTCAAAGAAAGACCGGCTTCTTTTACTCTCAGGCCCGCCTCTATATGCTGAGAACCGGTAACTCCCTTTTTCATAAAATCAAGCACCGCATCACTGCCGCTTTCCATCCCGACATGAACCCGGTTCAGCCCGGCATTTTTAAGTTCAGACAGCTCTTCAACCGAGCGGCGCAGTATAGTCCGCGAACGGGCATAGGTTGTTATCCTTTCGATTTCGGGAAACTTTTCTTTTAATAAGCGCAGAATTCCGCTTACCTGATCCGCAGGAAGCTGAAGGCTGTCGCCATCCTGCAGAAAGACTGTTTTCCCTCCGTGATACTGCCAGAACGCCACCGTTAAAAGTTCCGGGTTGTCGGCATGAATCCGGGCCACCACCGCCCGGTTAATTTCACCGTTATATCCCAGTTGCTCTGAAATTTCTTTGACTTTTTCCTTATCTTCCGCTATGGCATATATATCTTTTTTAACTTCCTCGGCGCTGCGCCTGCTAAATTTCTTGCCTTTGTAAACCGGACAAAATAAACAGCGGTTCCAGGGGCAATTCCTGGTCAGCCGGAGCAGCAGGCTGTTTGCTTCATTAGGCGGCCGGATCGGGCCCTGTTCAAAAGCTGGCTTACTTAAAACCATATAATTCCTCCTGATCCCTTAAAGGGCACAGTTAACTGTGCCCTTTAAAATATGATCAATCAAGATAAATCTAATAATATCAAGCATCATGCTCCGGGAGGTAGTTCTTAAGAAGATCCCACAATTCCTGGGGCTTAAAAGGTTTGGTCATATAATTGTCTGCCCCCAGGTCCATTGCTCTCTGCCGATCTTCTTCTTCAGCCTTGGCAGTAAGAACAATAATGGGAATATCCCTGGTTTCTTCTTTGCCTTTGAGCTCTTTCAAAACTTCATATCCGTCTACATTGGGCATCAGCAGGTCCAGCAGGATTAAATCAGGGGGTTCTCTGCGAACCGAATCAAGGGCTTGTTCACCGTCTTCGACAATTTCTATCTGGTATCCAACAGCATCCAGGCAGGTGCGCACGCCCAAAATAACATTTTTTTCATCTTCTGCGAGCAATATTTTCTTAGCCATTACCAGGTCTTATCCTCCCTTTTCTTCAGCTTCTGGAAGTTTAACTGATTCATCACCGTAATAAACCGGAAAAGTAAAAGTAAAGGTGGTTCCCTTCCCTAATTCACTGTCGACCCAGATTTCTCCGCCGTGAGCCATAACAATATCTTTCGCTATAGCCAGGCCCAGGCCAACCCCTCCGGTTCCTTTACGGCCGGGACCGCTCACCTGTACGTATTTGCGAAATATTTTATCCTGATGTTCCTTCGGTATTCCGCACCCCGTATCCTGAACAGAAAAGAACAGGCGCTTGCCGCGCTGCCTGACTCGAACCGTAATCGTGCCCCCGGGATCAGTATAGCGCATAGCGTTGCCGACCAGGTTGGCCATAACCCAAACTGCCTTGTTAAAATCAGCCGCGACCGGCGGCAGGTTTGGAGCGATGTCGGTTATTAATTCAATGCCCTGTTTTTCGGCCTGGAATTTTAAGGGACGCACAGCTTCTTGGACCAGGTCGGTAACATCCGTCGGCTCAGCTTCAACATAAATGGTCCCCGATTCAATCCTTGACAATTCCATCAGGTTATCGATCAGCCTGCTCAGCCTTTCACAGTCAGCGCCGATGGCTTCCAGGACTTCTTTTCCGCGGGGAGTCAGATCTCCCAGCATGCCTTCCTTGAGCATTTCTACACCTACAATGATGGTGGTCAGCGGGGTGCGAAATTCATGAGAGACAATCGATACAAAATCCGTTTTGATTTTTTCCATTTCGTGAAAGCGGGTTACATCGGTGAATTGAACCAGGCCGCCCCAGATTTCACCTTCATGGAAGATGGGGTTGATGGAAATCTTAAAAAAGTAGCGCTGATCCTGACGTTTTACCTTTACCGAAGCTTCTTCATATGAACACTTCAATTCCGTCTCCTGCTCAAAAACATCATCAAGCAGAGAATCCAGTTTAGCAATGCCGGTCAATTCGGTTATAACAGCGCCCTGCGCATCTTCATCACTGGTATGGAACAATTCTCTGGACTTTTTATTAAGCCAGTTAACCTCTTTGTCACGGTTGACCAGGAATAAGGGATCGGCAAGATTATTTGCCACTGTATCCAAATTAACAGGTACCGGTAAGTTGCTCAACTTCACACCTGCCTTTCTGTATCAATATTTTTACTGTAATGAACCATAATATATAGTATTTTGCTTTCCAATTATACCATCATCAAGGCAGGTTGAAAAGCGTTTAAAACCCGGCCCTAAGGGGCCGGCTATGCTTCATAATTAAGCCCCCGCTTGTTCGGGGGCTATAAATAAGGCCTCGTGGCTGCAGCTATTGAGCCCGGTTATCAAAAAAGACCTGCTCGGTTATGTACTTTTCAAGGCCGATTTTGTTGGCAATTGCATCTAAGGTAGCGCTTTCGAGGGTTACCGGCACTGAAAACTCTTCTTTTAGCTCCTGTTCCAGAGAATTTAACAGGGCTTGCTCATCGGTTCCGGAAAGACCCTTCACGACCAGGTTAAGAAAATCCAGATCCCCGTCCTTTTTTATTTCAGCATACCAGAGCAGGACATCATCCCTGGCCAGCATCTGCTTGCGCAGGAGGTTGCCGTTAAATTGAACCGTTCCATCGCTGCCCTGCAGTTCAAAGTAATAAGCTTTCCTTTCAATATCACCCATAATCCGCGGCACGGTTCGTTTGCAGTTCGGACATGGTTCGGTAACCAACCCGCCGGTGGCGATATCCCCCGTTTTAAAACGCAAAAGTACAGTTCCCCGAGTGTCAAGGTGGGTTATAACCACTTCGCCTTTTTCGCCTTCGCCCAGGACAGCGCCGGTGGCCGGATCGACTATTTCAACCAGGATATGATCCGGGTTGGTATGATAACCAAAATCCGGCTTACACTCGGCCCACCCCGATTTGGCTTCCGATATAAAATAAATACGCTGCACCTTATTATCTTTAGCTCCTATCGCTTCCATCAGCCTGGAAACCTTTTCCACTGCTTCCATCGGGGTATAGTCTATCCCAAGGATAACGCGTTCCAGGTTCTCAGCGCTGAACCCGAAATGTTCCAGGGTCTGCAGGGCAAATACCGTGTATCCGGGAGCGCAAACAAAGACAGGGGCTTCCATGTTGTCCATGGCTTTTAAGATCTTTTCCAAACCCAGCACCTTGCCTCCCCCGGTCTGCAGGGTGGTACTGCCAAGCTCGATAGTACTGTAAAACATCTGCCAGAAAAAAGCATTTGGAGCATAAGTAAAGGCATTAATCATGGTCTCATCACGGTCAAGATCCAGGATATCAAAAGCTCTTATCCCTGCTTCTTTAAGGTTTTTTAAATCGTAGTGGGTATATTCAATGGGAGCCGGTTTGGCAGTCCGTCCTGCAGTAAAGTAAAGGGTATGGAATTTATAATCAGAAGTTTCCGGCCCCGTATCCTTCTTGCCGAATAGAGCAAAACCCTTCTTTTTCTTTTTTTGTTCACCTTCTTTGGGAACCTCGAGGACATATTTTTTAGGATAGCGCCGATCATCCTCGCGGGGTAACAGTTCTTCCTTTTCGGTAAAAGGCAACCTGCCTAAATCTTCAATTCCTTTTATTTCATCAAGGTTGATATTGTTTTCTTTAAATAAATTCCGGTAATAGGGATGCCGTACTGCCATTTCTTCTTTAAGCATTTTTGTCAGAAGCTCTTCCTGCAGCTTTTTGATGGCCGGTGCCGGCATCCGGCTTATTTTACTCCATGCCTCCATGCTTTGCCTCCTTACTCTTTTTCAGTGACCTGTTTTAACTGGGCCTGCTATCGAGGATTCTCTTTTCTTTGAGTTCCGTTTCCATTCCCAGCTGAGAAACAAGCTCGGGCACTGATTTGAATATGATATCGGTCAGGGAAACCTCGGTATCTCTCAATACTTTTTGCTTTAAATCTGCCACCAGTTTTTCCCGATCCACATCGCCCCTGGTAGCGATATAAAGGTAAATCTCATCCATATCAAAGGGGTCATCATTACGCTTGCGCATTTCTACCTGCCACTCTTCAATATCGGGGTGGCCCATCATCAGGGGGAAGAAATTGTTCAGGTTAACCAGGGTCCCTTTGACCTTGGTCATACTAAACTCTTTCAACTCAGATTTCCTCTGAATATTGGAGCTGATCCTAGGCACCGTCCGCCCGCAGTTGGGGCAGGGTTCCAGAAGCAGGCCCCCTTTGGCAATATCTCCGGTCCGGTAGCGTAAAACCGCAGTTCCCCGCCAATCAAGGGAAGAATAGACGATTTCCCCTTCCTCCCCTTCTCCGACCGGATCCCCGGTTTCAGGATCGACTGTTTCAAATACTTCCAAATCAGGGTAGAGATGATAGCCGTGATACTCTTCATGGGAAGGGCATTCCGGCCAGGCCACCTTGGCTTCGGTCATCCCGTATGTGGCTAAGACCATAACGTCTTCAGCGCCCAGCTGGGTAAACAGTTCTTTAATTTTATCTTTCAAACCCGGCGGCACTCTCTCACCGCCGAAGAATATTTTTCTGATCGATGAAAAATCACGCCCCTGCTTAACTGCTTCACGCAGAAAATAGTAGCAGTAGCCGGGGATAAAGACAGCCACTGTAGGCCGTAAATATTCGAAGGCATCCATCAAATTTCTCGTACCGACTATCTTGCCGCCTCCGCTGTGAAAATTGGCCACATCCATTTTCTCACCGGCAAAAAAAGTTTGCCAGAATGCCAGGTGTGGCGCAAACGGAAATGCGTTAATGACGATATCATCGCTGGTTACTTCGAACACATCCAACAGCCGGTAACCTGCTTCCTTGATATTCTCCAGATCGCGTTTGGAATATACAAAAGGGGTAGGCAGGGCCGTTCGTCCGGTAGTAAAGTGGATATGAACCGGTTTAAAATCATAAACTTTTTCTTCCACCATCGCCTTACCGCCGGTCATGGACATTTTGGCCAGGTGGCCGTATTTCTCCGTTACTTCTTCATCAGGGCGAATTACAAAATCCTTGGCTTTCTGCGGCTCTTCATCTGTTGGCGCAATGTCCCATTTATAGGTAAAGGGAAGGTGGCGCAAATCATCGATACCTTTAATTTTAAAGGGATCGATTTTTAATTCTTTGAGCAAATCACTATAGTAGGGGCTGTATAAATATATTTGATTGGCCATGAAAGCGCGAAGTTTGCGGTTCTGGAGTTCTTTTATTTCTTTGTAAGGCATCTTGCTCAGTTTCTCCCAATTCTCCATGCGGCAATCACCTCCGGTAAAATTTAGTTAAGCCGGAGCAGGACTTACTAATTTATAATAGCAACAATCCTGCTCCGGCTTATGCCGTTATTTGGGAAACTGATCGTAAAGAGTGGTCATAAACCACATTATAACAACAGATAAAACAATGATAGTAATCGGCAAACCCTTTCCGTTATATCGTTTTGGATCTACGTCAACCCACCCGTGCATTTCCTCTACCTGTCGTTGCACATGCTCGGGTGGCGGTGGAGTAAGCCATGAAACCACAATGGTGATAATAAAAGTAAGTGGTCCGATTACAGAGAATGTTTTGATCCAGCCCAGCGGGCCGTAGAAATATTTAGCAAAGAATGGAAAAGGTATTTCTACCGGATCCATGCCCAGGTAACCGATCAGCAGCCAGCAGTAAAAAGAAAGCAAAAAACCGACAACCATACCGACACCAGCACCGTACTTGTTGGTTCGCTTCCACCAGATACCCATCACAATGGGTACACCCAAGCCGGCCGCAGCAATACCGAAAGACCACATAATAGCCTCCAGGATGAACTCGGGCGGGTTAAGCGAGAAAATAATGACCAGGACACCAACCACCAACATCGCTCCGTAGGAGAGCTTCAGTTTCTTATCGTCATCAACATCTTTTTTGATCTCGCCGTAGAGGTCGTGAATCAAGCCCGCGCCCATGATCATCAGCAAACCGGCTACAGTAGAAAGGCCGGCAGCCACTGAACCGGCTACTGCCAACGCAAGCCATCCCTCTCCAGCCATTGCTTCGACCAGGATAAACACTACGTAGTCATAAGCAGCAGATGGAATATCGACACCCTGGGTCTGCATATAGTAAACAGCGGCAAACCCGGTAGCATATACGGTGGTATTTACCAAACCTACTAAAAAAACGCAGAGAACCGTGCTCCACCGGGCCTCCTTGGCGTCACGCACGGTAAAGAAGCGCATCACGAAGTGGGGAAGTCCGATAATTCCAAAGAAAGATCCAATAAAAATTGCTATGTAGGTAACCGGGTGAACAACCATGGCCCAGAAATAGTGAGGCACAGCCTGCGTCATTTCGGGTACGAGGTCCCCGTATCCAAGGGGTGGAAAGTACCACCCTGAAGCCCCGATTACCCTCAGGACAATCGCTACAGGAAACATCAGGCAGAAAATCAAGACAACTGATTGGAAAGTCTGGTTATAGGTGACCCCATACATTCCGCCAAGTGTAACGTACAAGGTTACGACCAGCCCTCCGACAACGATACCTACTACCTCGGGCACACCGAGTAGAAAGAAAAAAACAATGCCGATCCCTTTCAGGTTTCCGCCCAGGTAGAGAACACTGACGACAAACATTACGATAACGGAAATATAGCGCAGGGTGCTACTGTCATACCTCTCGGCAATAAACGCCATTGTGGTAAATGATTTATGCCTTCTTAAGAAAGGTGCAGCCAGAACCATTAAACCGATAAAAGCAGCTGTAAAGCTGGCATAAACAGCAACAGCAACATACAATCCTTCTATAATCAAAGCTGTTAAGCCGATAAAAGTAGTCAAACTTAAAGCCAGCGAAACCATGGCCAAACCGTTATTAAAAGCGCCAATACTGCGCCCGGCCACATAGTAATCCCCGAGGGTGCGGGTAAACCGGCGGGCCCAGACACTGATCATCACTGAGATAAGTAGAACTATTATACTTAGTATTAAACCCAAGATGAAAACTTCGCCTCTTGGTTCCATTAAAAAAACCCCTCCTTTCAGCCAGGTCTAAGCCCGTTGTTTTGCTTCCAGCCTATCCATAACAATACACCAGATGGCACCAATAATGGTAGCGCCAATCCAGCTGAAGATAATTAACAAGAAGTAGTGCAGTGGAAAACCCCAAACCGTCAAATGCTCTTTAAAGACAAACATGGTTTCCCCGTAAGCGGCCACCAGGGCTTCCGGTGTCGGCACCCGGTCAAAAAATCTTTCGTTTAAAATAACAACGACAGAACTAAAAAAGCCCCCAAAGATGGCTACAATAGCAAAACAAATCGCCGTAACCCAAACTTCAATCTTATAACTTCTCCTGGTCTCCTTATCCAACCTGAGTCACCTCCCTTGATTACATGTTGTAATCAAAAAATTTAAACCCCACCTTTAGCTTATTGTTTTGGTTTTATTAATTTTCCACTCCCTTTACATTTTATTAATATTGTTGTTATTAAAGTATATTTATTCGACTGATATTTTTAAATTCCTTCTAATGTAAATTGTCTAACGGGTAATTTTAGAATCTTTTTTCACCCTGATCTCTTTTCAGATCCTTTTTTGTTTATGCTATGATTGTACGTACTAAATTTAATTGAATTAAAAAACGGAGGGTTCCATGATCGAAGTAATCGCCTTAATCATTGCTTTTATTTTTTTCCTGGCCGGGCTGGTAGGAACGCTTTTTCCCGGCATGCCCGGACCGCCTTTAATTTGGGCGGGTATGCTGGTATACGGCTTCATAGCCGGCTTTGAAGACATCGGGGCAGCCTTTCTGGTGGCCCAGGCGCTGCTGGCTTTAATAGTAATGGGTGTGGACTATCTTTTTTCAGCCCTGGGAAGCCGGGTTTTCGGCGGCTCTAAAGCGGCCCTGTGGGGAGCGGCTTTGGGACTGTTAATCGGTCTGTTCTTTTTCCCGTATGGATTACTGCTCGGCCCTTTCCTGGGAGCAGCAGTAGCAGAATTACTGGTCAGAAGCAAATCAGACCAGGTTTTAAGATCCGGCATCGGGGCCACCCTTGGCTTCTGGGGAGCGCTACCGATTAAACTGGCCCTGGAAGCCGTCATGATCACCTGGTTTATTATAAGAATATTTTAACATCTACCTGCTTATGTTTATAATTTATATAACTAAGAAGGATTAAAGGGATTCGTGGCGAAATGTATAAAAAACAGAAGGAAAAAAGAATCCTTATTAAATTATTGCCACGAGGAGGAAGTATGTATGGAAAAAATCTGGCTCAAAAATTACGAACCCGGGGTGCCGGAGAGTATCGATTACCCACCCAAATCACTGTACCGCTTGTTTAAGGAAGCAGTGGAAATATACAGGGATAATCCCGCAGTAAACTTCATGGGCCGGGAGCTTTCTTACAAAGAACTGGACTCCCAGGTTAAAAGTTTGGCCGGCGCCCTTGCAGGTATGGGCGTAAAAAAAGGAGACCGGGTGGCCCTCCATCTGCCAAATTGCACCCAGTTTCCCATCGCCTATTTCGCCACTTTAGCGCTAGGCGCAATAGTAGTCCCCTTTAACCCCCTGTACGTGGCCAGAGAAATGGAATCGCAGCTCAATGATTCGGGCGCCGAGACTATCATTACCCTGACCAGGTTTTATAAGATGGTTAAAGCAGTCCAACCAAAAACCAATCTTAAAAA
>Ga0207421_10001087_pt1 | contig 35355 bp, 8 predicted proteins | sample SodLakKL_010_SED_4_FD_187542 | JGI IMG/M metagenome (GOLD analysis project Ga0207421, IMG submission 187542) | Alkaline sediment microbial communities from Lake Tanatar, Kulunda Steppe, Russia - 8KL_010_SED (SPAdes) (version 2) | ecosystem: Environmental > Aquatic > Non-marine Saline and...
GGAGGCTAATTTTGCAGTAGACATTGATGAAGCTGGATCAGATACTGAGGTAATAGAAGGAGAAGATCTCGACGTAGTAACAGAAGTAGAGAATCTAGGCGAAGAAGAGACGACTCAGATGATAGAGTTGTACGAAGGAGAAGATCTTTTGGATTCACAGGAGTTGACTTTAGGCGATAGTGAATCAGATACGATAACACTGACTTGGAATACAGAGGTAGATGATGTTGGAGAATACACTGTTGAGGTAAAGAGTGAAGATGATGTAGATGACTTAGAAGTTACGGTTCTTGAAGCAGATGAGATTTTTGAACTCGATGTAGACTTAGAAGGTAATGGTATCATAGAACTAAACGGTGAAGAAATAACTACTCCATACGCTCAGGAATATACGGAAGGTACTGTTGTGACTTTGGAAGCGATATCTGACAAAGGCTGGGAACTTAACGAATGGTACGGAGATGTAAATTCTGAAGAAGAAGAAATTGATATAACAATAGATCAAGACCTAGAGATTATAGCTAGATTTGTGCTGGAATACGAGCCACAGATAACTGAGCTAGAACCTGATCAGGGAGATAATATATCCGGTGAAAATGTTGTCTTTTCAGCTCGATTGGATCATCCTGAAGATTTAGACATCGATACAGCTAGTGTGACTTTTTCTGAAACAGGTTTGGTTTTACAAGCTACTGTTAATGAAGATCGGGCTATTCTAGAACTGCCATTTTCTCTTGAAGAAGGACAATATACTTACGAAATGCTTATTGTTGATGAAAATGGAGAAAGTCATTCTACTGAAGTAGATTTTTCCGTGGACAACACACCTCCTGAGATAGAAGTGACATCACCAGAAGGAGGATTAGAGCAGATCATCGATGAAGAGTTAGATGAAGAAGGATTCATTATAGAAGGAGAGATATACGGAGCAACAGAACTTCAAATCGATGGAGACGAAGTTGAGATAGACGAGAATAATTCATTTGAATATGAAACCACATTAGAGAAAGGTTTGAATCAATTTTTAATCCTTGCTCAAGATGATGTGGGAAATCAAGCTGAAATTATGGTGGAAGCTCTCTATCTTCCTGACCTATCTGAACTGTGGAATTCTATAGATGCCATAAATAATCAGATAAACGCAATACAAGATGATATAGCCGATATAGAAGATGACATAGCCGACATCGAGACCGATATAGCCGATATAGAAGATGACATAGATGAGCTCGAGGACGACATAGCCTATATTGAAGAAGAGCTAGCTGACCTATGGGAAGCCATAGACGAACTAGAAGGCAATATAGAGGAGATCGAAGACGACTTAGATGACATATGGGTAGAGATAGAAGCAATAGAAGACCAAATAGCTGATCTAGAGAGTGAGATAGCTGATCTTGAAGATGAACAAGAGGATGATATACCGATGGCTAGGAACTTAGGCATTGTAGGTATCATCCTTGCGATACTAGCGATCATAATAGTGATAGTGGCTATGTACAAAGGAAAAATAAGTGAAGACGAGTCTGAATCAGAATACGATGAAGAGGAGATGTTCGAGGAAGAGGAACAAGAACTATCTATGGAAGAAGAATCCGTTAAAGATGAAGAATGATCTTCAATGCAATACTCGAAAAAAACCCTTTAAACTCTTATTAATTTTCATTTTTATAAAATATTACTATGGAAAATCATTATCTAGCAGCATTTTATCTTCTCTCGAATTATAGTAAAAAAACGACATTTTGTATTTTTTGTGTCTTTTTACTAGTTCTAGAGGACTAACATCCTAATCTCCCTCGAAGCAAGTTCTTGGGATCCTAGATGACTAACGTCCTGTTCTCCCTCAAAGCAAGTTCTAGGGAGTGGATCGAAGATTCCTATTTAGTAGGAATCTGTGCTAAATTCCTACGATCTTAGGAAAGTGACCTTTCCTAAAAGAAGTTACGAGTTCCACTATAAATGCCTGTTTTCCATCTTTGAAACAACCCTCTTTAAGGTATCAGACCATAAAACAATTATATACAGAGTGAATCTTTTGGTGATGTAGATTAAGGATGCAGGAAAAACTATCCCGGTTCAAATTGAGAATAGAACGATTAATTGAATTTTTAGAAGAAGATAGGTTTACTCCTTCCACTGCCTTTTTTTATTTTATATTTTTAGGTGTAGTCAGGTCTGTGAGTGAATCTTTATTCTTTGAGTATGGAACTTTTAGTATTTATCTTGTAATTCAGCACACTGCATTCAATTTCCCTGTATTTGTTTTAGGAGTTTTTGTGATACACAAAGCCACTGGTACTCGTTATAGAAAAGTACTCAATTTAGTCCTCTTAGGTATGTTTGTTGTACTCATACCTCCCTTTATAGATAGATTCATATTTGGTCTACAAGGAGTTGGAATGGGGCATATATATGATTATTATGATCCAGGTCTTACTTTATTAGAAAAATTCACATTCATCGTTCCTACTCATTTACTAGGTGAGGAATCTGTAAGCCCGGGCTTAAGAATCATGGCAGCATCCATATCTAGCCTAAGTACTTTTTATGTTTTTTACAAATTGAAAATATATAAAATCAAAGAATATATTAAAAATAAAGATTACTCTTTGATTTTGGAAAAAACATCTCGGTTCTTTTTTGGTATGTTTGGTGTATGGTTGGTTGTATGGTTCATTAGTTCGGTGGTGCCTACTGTTATCTTTTTTGCAGAAGGGGGCGAAATAAGAATATTTGATTATTTTTACATAACTCCAGACCCTGTTTACTACACATTCTTTGAGAACTATGGATTTTCTTCTGAAGAGATATTTCCTGGCGCTGCAGGTATTGTGGGTTTAGCTGAAGGATTGGCTTTACAGCAAAGATCACTATTTGTCACGATGTTTTTTACTTCTTTAACTAGCGTATCATTGGCAGGGACCTTAGCGGTCGTGAAAAGAAAATTTTTCAAAAATATTATATCTAGCATAGATAAGACAGTAGTACTTAGCACTACTATTTCAGCTTTTATAGGAAGCGGAGTAGTACATATGATAGATTCCGGTTTCGATAAGGGCTGGACCGTAGACCCTACTTATGTGCTTCATTTTCCTTATATATTTTATCTGGGTGCGATGGGCTTTTTCCTTGGATGTTTTGCATCCTTCGTACGCAGTTATCATAAAGAAGAGAGCATGTTGAACAAATACCATTCTAAACAACTTTCCATGGTATCCGCATTAGCAGTGGGCTCTTTTGGTTTACTGATGGGGCCGTTATCTACTCTGCCTGTATCTCTGCTAGTTTTGATAGTGACTTATTTTGTCTTCGCAAATAAAGGCAAAAATTTTGGTTTCATGACTAGTTTTTCTTTTGGCTTGATATGTGTATTTTCCTTTATTCTAGGTTTCTACACTCCAGGTCAATGGAAAGCAACTGTGTGGGAGCCGACAAATGGAATTCCTGATGTTGAAACTTATCAAACAATAAATGTAAGTCGTAGACCTGAGATAACCGCAAGTATCATTGGAGTGGTATTGATCATTTTCATAATGATAGGCTTAAGTTTTTACTTAAGTAACCTATTAAAGAAAGGACATTCATTGGTTGATTATCCAAAAACTATTTTATTCCTACCCATGTTTCTTTTACCTTCATTGATATTTTCTAGTTTGTTTACATTTTCTGTTTTAATAGTCTTAGGATTGTTTTCTGTGTTCCTTATGAGTGAAAAAAACCATAATCTGCCAATATATATTACCTGCTTACAATTACTCTATCTACTATTCAGTAGTCATTTGTGGGGTATCTTACCCTCTTTTTGATTTTTTAATTACATCTCAGATATGGTTGACAATATATGGGAAATCAGTTCGATGATCTCTCTAATTTTTTAATACCGACGTAAGAACCAACCCAAAGCATAAAAAGCAATATGCTTATCACGAATTGGAGTTGATTTTCCTCGTATACAGCCTTTTCATGAGTTGATATAGTTACCATACTGTTTTCATCAGTCTCACTCTCACCCATAAAATTGACAGCTGTGACTTCGTATTGGTAATATTTATCCTTCTCCAATTCTTCGTCTATAAATCGATTAGTTTCTGTTCTAGCTATCTCTTCACCATCTCTGTATATGATGTATTGATTAATTTTAGAACCACCATCATATGGTTCGCTCCATTCCAATTCTACCTCGGAGGAATCTCTATCAAACTCGATATCTTCAACCATATCTGGCTTAGTTACTGGATTGCTCTCAGGAGTTTCTTTTAAAGTCAGTTCGTACTTACCATAATTTCCTATCAAGCTCGGATCTCCTCTTTCCGGTAAGTGATGGCCTTGATAAGGTTTACCCTCCAAATTCGCTTCATTTTCTTCCGCTGCGTATATGCCTATATAATATGTTCCTGGGCCTAGAGTTATCTCGCTATCAGTCAAGTTGAGATTTGATAATTCTGGAGGATATCCCTGATAGCTTATTTTAAGAGCCGGATATTTTTCCTTATTCACATAAAGTTGTGACTCGGTACCACCTGAACTTTCAAGGGAAAGTTTAGAATTTTCTTCTATATCAACTCTAAAATAATCTCCTCCTCCTCTCCCCATATATTTTTCTATTGAACCATAATCCAAATCAAAATGAGAGGTACTTTTGTATTCTTCAGTCACATCTACCATATCAGTCTCTTCTGATATTTTAATAGGAGGAATGTAGTAACTTTCCACATCATATTCATAATTCACTCTAAAAAGGGTTTCAACGGCCTGATTAAAATTATATCTACTAGTATAAAGTTCACCCATCGGCATCCAAAAAGTGGGATCTTCGAAGTACCACTCAGCATTCCAACTATCGGCATCCATGACGTACCATCCTCCTTCATCCTCTTCTGAAGTATCATACAGAGAATTTTCAAAGTAGACTTCGTTCATGAAATGCCCCATGAGTTCCGTAGTTTCCTCATCTGGATGAATTGAGACGATCCGACTTGGAATACCTATTGAACGCAAAAGGCCAGCTAACGCCAGTGATGTCTCATCACACCAACCATTTATTATTTTTGAATATCCATCTTCTGTTAGCCCGTCGATCCCTGGGATACTTTCATCGTTCTCTGCCAAAATTTCAGCGTCGTCTAGATCTAGACCAGTGACTTGATATTGACTATCATGAATAGTAGTTTCTCCACCCCCAAAAAGAATAGTCCCTGCATCTCTCAATATAGGTTGTTCGTCGAATGAAGAAGGAACTGCCTTGTTTCTTTGGGCTACAATCCTTAAAAGCCGGACTGCCGCCTCCTGAGGATCCTCTACTCCAGCAGTCGCCCGCAAAGCGAATTCATACATATCGGGAAAATTTATTCCTTTTCTTTCTTCGCCAAAAGGTCTAAGATTTCCAGTCTGAAAATTGCCACTTGTGGTATATATAAAACTATAATTTGATCTATCGCTTCCTTCGTCATAAGCATAGGCCTGTCTCTTCTCTTCAGAAAGATCCAATTGCCATGGATCATAAATAACGAACAAAGACATAGAGTCTTTCCAACCATTACCTTCTGCTTCGATAGCATAAGTCCCTATCGTAGAGTCTGAAGGTATTTCTACTGTACCGTCTTGCTCTTCCAGCGAGGTCATTCCATTATTAGATGGAATTATGTTCATTTCAGCATCTGATGGGGCGATAATATCTATTGATGATCCTCTTCTAGCAACTACTGCATCTTTAGCCAAATATGTTGTTTCATTGTCTTCTTTATATCTCTCCCAAACATTATACTTCAAAGTTCGATAAGAATCATCGTATTCTACATAGATTTTTTCTTGAGAAATAGTGTTGTTTTCCAATTCATCCTCACCAATCGTGTTATTTTGTTCTTCATTGATTTTTTGATATATCTGGTCAGGATTTTCATCTTCGTTTGAATTGTTGTAATTTAAACTCGGTTCGGAAAAGAAAAACAAAGAGATGGAAAAAAATAAAATCATAAAAACTACTGACAAAACTAAAAAAGTCCTCAACTTAGTCGATTTTTTTTGCATTGTTTATGGAAATTCATCATTCGATTATAAATAGTTTTTTGAGATATCTCTGCCATGAAATACGAATTATAATTTAATAAAAATCCATGATAACTAAAAGAATTACGATCGAATATATACATTAAATTTAAAGAGATTGATGAACTTATTAATGTGCTATATCATATCTTCTGATTTGTTTCTTGAATCTAAAATAGATCAATTTAACCATAACAATCTATCATCTAACCCAGTAGTTTTTTTCAAAAATTTGAGTGAATCTATATTCAATCCCATCGCTTCGGTTAGTTCTCCGTAACATGCAAGGTTACAGACCTCACATCTACATTCTTCTATCTGTTCAACTGTACAGCCCTGATGGAAAGTAAGATCCGTATCTATGAGAAGAGTCAAGAAAGATGGGCAATCCTCTTTTTTTCTCTTGTTTGCAATTGAGTTTAGATAGGAATATGAACTTATTATATTGTATTCATTTTTCTTTTTCAATTCTATTATCCGTTTGGCTATATTATTTTGTTCTGTTAAAGGAAGAGCTAGGTTTTTAGAATCTTGATAAGGATACATAAAATTGAACCAGACCCCGTCAGTTATTGGGGAAAAAAAGGAAGCTATTTTTTCAACTTGATGAGAATTTCTTTTATTGAGTGTAACTCCAACAATTTTATTGACTTGTGGATATTGTTTAATATTTTCAACGATCCTTTCGAATACACCTTCTTTCCGATTTTCATCGTGTGTTTTACCGAAACCTTCTAGCGATATCCAATAACTATCGGGATCGTGTTTCTTTAAATCTTTTATTCCGTTAGTGATCATCATCACCAACATACCTAGATCTTTTCCGTAAGAGATCAGATCATCTATGTCCTCCCTATTTGTTGGTTCCCCACCTTCAAGTATTAGATGGGTCGCACCCATATCTCTAGCCTTCTGAAAGGCCTCAAACCATCCCTCAGTAGTGTTATCTTCAACATCTCTACCCCACCATGGACAATGATCACACTTCAAATTACATTCACTAGTTACTTTAGCGACTGCGCTCAGAGGGCGTTTATCTCCTAGTTTCCATCTAAGATATCTGTAAATGTAATATGGTTTGAATTGCCCGGGTCTCATCCTTTAGTAAAGTCGTTATAGGTTGATAAAAAACTTTTGTGTGTGATTGTAGGAAAAGATGGGTGTTGTGCATTTGGTTAGTTAGATTTAGAAGGGATTTTACTGCGTAACCCAATAATGTTTGATAACCTAAATATTACGAGAAGATTTGTAAAACCTTCTATAGAATTTTGAGTTCAAAAAGTGCACTTTTCCAAATCGAAAACATACTGCTAGAAAATGGCCTTTTATTATCAATTCACTCTTTCATATATCTTCTAGAGCTTTTCGGCATTTATCGACCCACCAATCCATGTTTTTGTTTTCAAATTTTTTCAAAGCATCGTTCAAATCCTTTTTAGCTTTCTTTTTTTTACTTTGTCTCATCAAAAGCTTAGAATGATCGTATAATATTTTTGCTTTTTCAGTCTCATCTCCGAGTTGTTCCAATAACCTTATTCCCTCATCAAATTCTTTCTTTGCTTCATCCAATCTGCCCATTTTGAGATACACTTTACCAAGACTGCCGTGGGCCACTCCCATAGCTCTTTCAAAACCTATTTCAGAACTTAAATCCACTGCTTTATGCGCTTTTTCTAATGCAGATTCTTCATCACCTATTTCCAGCCAAGTTTCCGCCAATCCGAATAAGACATGTACCATCAAACGTTTTGCATCTATCTCTTTAGTCAATTCATAACACTCTTGATAGGATTTGAGTGCCTTCTCAAAATTTCCTTTCTTCTTATGTATAGAACCGATATTATAGAGAGACCCAGCTTTACCTCCCTTATTTCCTATCTCAGTCGCTATCCTGATACTTTTTTTATGATATTCAAAAGCTTTATCCAAATTTCCTTTCTTTTCATATGTTGAACCAAGATTGTTTAAATTCGCAGCTATACCTGATTTGTTTCCTATCTCTTTCTCAATTTTCAAGGCTTTTTTAAAGTGATGCAATGCTTCGTCGTACTCTCCTTTGATCTCATATATGTTCCCTATGTTGGTGTTGGTCGTAGATACCCCCATCTTATCTCCAATTTTCTCTGCGATTGCGAGGCTTTTTTCGTAATGTTCAAGAGCTTTGTCCAATCCTCCCTTATTTTTATAAATTATACCGATATTGTTCAAACTTTTGATGATAAGTTCTTTATTTCCGATCTTTTTCTCTATATTATATCCACGATAGAAATTATCCAAGGCGAGCTCTAAGTCTCCTTTTCGTTTATATACGACACCGAGATTGTTCAGAGTTTCACAGAGTCCTCGTTTGTCGTCGATCTTCTCTCTTATAGAGGCGGCCTTATTCAGCGATTCTAGAGCTGAGTCCAGATTTCCCTTTCGTATATCTATAGCTCCGATGTGATGGAACGCGTGTGCTATCTCTCTCTCATCACTAATTTCCTCCGCGATCTTCTTTTCTTCCTCAAAAATATTTCTAGCTCTGTTGTAATCGCCCTTTCTGAAATAAACACGTCCTTTAGCGCTCAGCAATTTGCATTTCAAATTGTCGTTTTCTTCGCAGAGAGTGAGACCTTCTTCGGCTTTCTCTAGTGCCTGATCAAAATCCCCCAATATGAGGAATATCTCGTTCAGCTTACTTAAAATATTATTCATTAAATGAATATCGTTAGTCTTTTCTATCACCGAATCATAATGATTTATTGCCTCCTGATGGTCCCCTCTGATCTTGTGGATGTCGCCCAATCTTTCGAGAATATCACATCTGTCTTTTTCTTCGCTGAGATCTAGGGCCTTTTTGTACATCTTTATAGCGTTCTCGTGGGCGTAGGATTTTTCAGCCGTTTTGCCTGCTTTGAAGTAATGTCTAGCTCCCTTCTCTAATTGATTAGCCTTCTCATAGTGCAGCCCGAGATCGGAATGATGTTCTTCCAGATTATCTTTGTATATCTTCTCAATATTTTCAGCAACAATATTATGTAGACTTTTCTTTTTCAAGGCAGATATATCTTCATAGATAACTTTTCTGACAAGGTTGTGGGTGAAGAGGTAAGAATTGTCCTTAGTATACTCTTTCCATATATCTCTCTCTAGTACTTCATCGATAGTATCAAGCAATTCTAATTCATCGACATCAAGGCAGCTTCTGAGAAGTGTAAGAGGTATTTTTTCTCCTATTATACTCCCCATCTCTACAATATTAATACTTTCCTTGGAGAGATGTATACTCAGTCGTCTTTTCAATACATCCTCGATGACTTGAGGTATTTTCAATTCTTCTAGATCAGAAGGATAATCAGATCTAGAAAAGGATAATTTATCTTCCTCGATTAGCAATTCCACAAATTCTTTGATGAACAAAGGATTGCCTTCACTCATATCATGAATGAAGTTAATAAAATCGCTAGGAACGCTTTCGGAATTTAACATAGAGTGCACCATTTTTTTCGTATGTTTCCACTTCAAGGGTTCTATACTTATATCTTCATGTTTATCTATTCTCGATAAACGACTTATTACATCGTATATAGTATGGTCATTACTCACATCTTCGCGTCGGTAAGCACAGATAAAAAGAACAGGATGGTCTGATAGATTATCTACCATGTAATGTAATAGATAAAAACTCGCTCCGTCGCCCCATTGTAGATCGTCTAGCGATATGATCAATGGTTTTCTTTCAGATAATTTTTCAACTTCCTTTGTGAATTCAAAAAATATACTCTTCCTTTCTGCTTCATAAGTCTCTCTATCGGTACCACGATTTTCATCTCTGTCCTTTGGTCTTGATAATATATCCAAAAAAGATGATTGTTCAAAGTCTTCAAATGCTTTTTTGAAAGGAAGGTAAGGGTCTGAAGTTTGAGAATAACCTTTTCCTTGAAAGAAAATCACATCATCACTTATTTCTTGTTTGAACTTGTCTACCATAGTTGATTTTCCTATACCCGCTTGACCTGCGATGAATATCGCTTTACATCCATCATTTTTTACATTCTCAAAAGTATCTTTGAGTTTTTTGAGTTCCTTTCTCCTGTTCACAAAGTCGGGTTCCTTCATTTCATGTTGGTCAGTGAGGTCTAATATATTTTCTCCGTTCATCTTTACTAGTACATCAAGAAGGGTATTTTCGCTTTTTACGTAATTTTCCATCTCAGATAACTTGACCTTTTTTTTCCCATCTAAAGTTTTGATTTCAATCTTTTTTTGCTTTAATTTCTTCCGAAGATCCTTTGCTTTTTTCTTTCCTTCGACCGTAAGAGAGTATATCTTCCTCTTTCTATTTTGCGTTCGCTTTAAATATTTTTTTTCTTCTTTAATTAAATCTTTTTTAATCATCTTCCTGAGTATACGGCTAACCCGGCTCCTGCTACCGTCAACGGTCTCGGCTATACCTTTTTGGGAAATATCCTCCGGAACCTTTCTATCTAGATAGTGTGATCTAAATCTGCTCAAATGTAACAGTATCCTATCCTCTATCGTGGTCCTCATCATTTTCTATTTTAGTCTTTCTCGTTCTTAAATTTTACTCTCAAATACCGCACATGTGCTCCTAACTTCAATATATACAAACTGTAAATCAACTATTTAGAACCTATGGCGCGGTCTTTAATAATTGAGGATTCCCTGGAAACCAAAATTAGTACACACCTTTTGATTCAGTGGTATTGCTGAAAAGACCACGCTGATGGGTTAAGACAAAAAAGAGTGAAAAAAATGGAAGAAAGAAAAATAAAAAGATTTGTGGCATTTTTTTGTACACTGATCCTAGTGATATCTACTTTTCTAGTGGCTACAGGGACTATTGCTCACGCATATGAGCAAGAATCCGACGATATCGTTCTGATTGAAAGAGTGGACAGAGAAGACATATCGAGACTAGATCGATTCGATCTTGAGATTCTCGATAGATACAACAAAAATGTTTTAGTCGAATTGAACGGTGAATCTATAGAGCGCTTAGAAGATGAAGGTTTTCGAGTGAATACTTTACCCGGTAGAAATAGGGTAAACGTAAAAGGTCACATTTTAGAAGTGGACGAAGGCGAAGCGAAACCCATATTCGAAACTGCTGAAGAGCAGATTGGAGAGGGTCTTCGTATCGAGACCTACGACTCCGGTGAAGAGGGACTTTATCTGGTCCACATGCTTGGACCTATAAATCCTGAATGGAGAAGAACACTTGAAAGAAAAGGTCTTGAGATAATAAATTACGTTCCGAACTATGCTTATGAAGTTAGCATGACGCCGGAGCAAGCGGAAAAAGTAGAAGACCTTGATTTCATTGATTGGGTAGGGATATATCAACCCGAGTACAAGCTTAATCCACAACTAGAAGAGGCTTTAGACGAGGATGTTCCTATATCCGTCCGTCTCAGACCCGGCTTCGAAAGGAAAAGCGTATTCGATATCGAATCCGATTTCGAAGTTTTAGGGCTCGAAGATTTGCAAGAAAAAGGCGGTAGGATAACGGTTGAAATCGAAAAAGAGAGCCAACTCGAAGACCTTGCATTGATGAATGACGTTTACCATATATCACCATACGTAGAACCCGAACTCTATGGTGAACAAGATTCACAGCTGATAGGCGGTGGAGCTTGGTTCATGGATGATGAATACGAGCATGCAGGTGGAGATCAAAGAGAAGGTGATCCAGATCATCCATATAGAAATTATGGAGATTACGGCGCCTTCATCAATCAGATGGGGTTCACAGGTGATGGAGTAACTATAACCATCGCAGATACAGGCATAGGTGACGGTACAATAGGTGATTCTGGTCATCCTGACCTGACTGGACGAGTCATCGGTGGATACGATTTTGAGACCGGTTCTGGTGAAGAAGGTAGATGGGGAGATGGTCACGGTCACGGAACTCACGTTACTGGTTCGGCTGCAGGAGACACTCATGGAGGAACTGGAGAGACTTTCGGTTTCGCAGATTATTACATGGCTCAGGGACTTGCCTATGACTCAGAACTCTTCTCCACTAGGATATTCGATGATGGCGGAGGTTTCCTTCCTACAGAATATTATCCTATAGTTGAAGAGCCAGCTCAGCGCTCCGACGCTTACATACACAGTAATTCTTGGGGAGCAGGAACTATGGGAGAATATAGTGATTCAGATGAGGTCTTCGATCAGACCGTAAGAGATGCAGATAGGGATACTGATGAAAACAGACCTATGGTTATCACAGTTTCAGCTGGTAACGATGGTGGACGTGGTGATTATGATCAAGAAACAGGTAGTCCCGGTAACGCTAAGAATGTGATCACGATTGGTGCTACACAGACATACAACCCAGAACTTAATATGGAAAATCCTGAGAATATGGCAGGCTTCAGTTCAAGAGGTTGGACAGAGGATAACCGTATAAAACCCGATGTTGTAGCTCCAGGTGAAGGAATCTATTCTCTTACACCCGGAGGAGGCTACACAGAAATGTCTGGAACATCCATGTCGAATCCAGCAGTAGCTGGAGCAGCATCTGTAGTTGTCGAATGGTATGAAGAAAGATACGAGGAAACGCCTAGCCCGGCTATGGTGAAATCTATCTTGATAAATACCGCGATAGATATGGATCCTGAAGTCGGCGATACTAGAGGTCATATCCCGAATAGAGACGAAGGCTGGGGTATAGTAGATATATCTAAACTAGAAGCACCAGAAGAAGAGGACGGTTTAGGTTTCCAGCTCGAAGATCAAGAGGATCTTATAGAAACAGGCGATGTTGACGAGTTTGAAGTCAGAGCTGTAGATGAAGATGAACCGCTGAAGATAACACTTTCCTGGACAGATAAGAACGCTCTTGAGGGAGATAGCTCCGGAGGAACACCGACTTTGAAAAACAATCTTGATCTTGAAGTCGAGTCACCGAGTGGTGATATCTACCGAGGTAACGCTTTCGATGAAAGTGGTGACGGTGTGAGCGACTCCGGTTTCACGTATCCAAACACTGACGCCATGTCAGATTTTGATTATAATGGTGACGGTTGGGACGATGTCAATAACGTGAACAACATCTACATTCATCCAGATGATATCGAAGATGGAGATTATACTGTGAGAGTGATAGGTACAAACGTACCCGAAGACGCAAACAACGATGGACAAGCTAACCAAGATTATGCTTTGACCGCTTCAAATGTTCCTGATGATGTTGAACTAGATATCGTTAGGCCCGACAAAGAAGGAGAGATACAGATAGAAAGGGATGAGTACGCAGGAAATGATGTCGTTAACATCACGCTCGATGATATAATACTCGAAGGAGAAGGAACACATGAAGTCAGCGTATCCAGTTTAGATGCTGATGGAAACGAGATGCAAAATATGACAGTAGAACTTGTAGAGCATGAAGAGGAACTCGGATTCTTTGAAGGTCAAGTACAGCTCAGCGAAGACGGCGAAGAAGGTACGCTAGAAGTGACTCATGACGGTGAAATAGTAGCGTGGTACTGGGATGCTGATCCCGGCCATCCCGATGATCTTGAAGATGAAGAAGAAGATACTTACTCTGTTTCAGGTTCGACGGGACTACAAGAGAACGACCTACCAAGGATCGCGGTCGTAGACGAAATAGATTACCATGAGGGCGAGATAGCGGCACAGCTGGAAGCTTATCTAGAAGGACCTCATATCGTAGATACACTAGAGGCTGACGAATTGATAGACGAGATGGAAAATTACGACGTTTTCGTTCCTTGGAGGTTCGGAAGTGACTCTCTAGCTGAGGACTTCTTAGATGAATTGACAGATGATCAGTCAGCCGTATATCTTGATTCTGAAGTGGGTGCTACTGATGAAGGCTACGGAGATGCGATAACAAGGCTCCATAATGTCCGTGAAGATCCTGCTGAACACTGGGCCGATAGCGGTACTAACAGTCCTATCGAGATCGAGATAACTCAGGATCACGAGATCTTCGACGGTATCGGTGAAGTAGGAGACGTCGTTACCCTCTTAGAGAGTGGCACCATCTATGGATCGCATTATGACGAATACAGTGGTGACGATCTTGCCTTAGTGAGATATGACGGTGAGTACGAAGGCCAAGGTGTAGGGATCGATGAAGACGGAAACGAGATTCTACTCGCAGCGAAGAATATAGATTTCTTTGCATCACCAGATGATCCGGCTTGGACCGAAGAATCTTGGACACTATTGGCTAATTCGGTAAGTTACTTCACTGAGATGCCTGACAATGTTGTCGGTGTTAGTGAAATATCGGAACCTCCAGAACGTGTTAATACTGAGGAAAGTCATGCTGTTGAAACATTAGTTAGCAATCTTGGAGATAATGACTACGAAGATGTTTTAGTCGAAACCACGATAAATCACGAAGCTATAGAACTCCATGAAGACTTTGAGGATGAGATACCGGGTGATTGGACAATAGACAATACGACGGAAGAACCGGCTACATGGCATCATGATGGAGATATGGCATTCGTTGACGGCGTAGCTGAGATAGACCAAGATGAATGGTTGATCACACCTGAACTGGACATGAGTGAAGCTAGATTTACAACCTTAAGATTTGATCATGATTTCTATACGAGTGGAGTCAGCGGAGATTCTTGGGGTAGAGTACATGTGACTTCAGACGGTGGAGATACTTGGGAACTCATAGATGAATGGGAGCCCGAAGAGTCTGTTGATGGCGTTTTCGAATATGATATATCTGAATATGCTGACGAAGAAGAACAAGTTCAAGTAGGATTCCAATGGGACTCTTCTGGTGATCCCGATAATGGAGACTTCGATGATTGGGAGATTTACGAAGTGGAAATCGAGTATATGGATGAAATTTACTATGATGAAACAGAGATCGATGTCGATGCTGGTGAGGACGTTACTGCATTCTTCGAAGACTGGAATCCAGATGAAGAAGGTAATTATTTGATGGAATCTACAACGGAAGACTTGAATGACGATATAATCGGATACGGTACTACTCAGGAGATTATAGTCGAAGATGTTCACGGCGTTCAAGTTTCTGAACTTGTTTCACCACCTGAGATAGGCATGATAGACGAAGTACATGATGTGATAGCCGAGATTGAGAACTACGGAACTTTCGATGAGGAAGATATCCCGGTAGAGGTCTACATGGACCAGATCCACTACTTTGTGGAAGAGGACTTCCAGCACGAGATACCTGACGATTGGACGATCAATGAGACCGCTGACGAAACATGGCATCACAGTTATGACGATTGGGACGGACCCATGGCAAGAGTACAAGATGACGGTTTTGCAGTACAAGAAGAATGGTTGATAACTCCTGAGTTCGAGGCTTCAGAGGCTGAAGAAACCGAACTATTTATCGATCATGACTTTAGTGATGGCTTTTATGGAGATCCATACGGTGAGATAGCTATAACTACTGACGGTGGAGATACCTGGCAGGAGATAGACAACTTTACAGATGACGAATCGGGCGAAACAATTTATGACATATCCGATCATGCTGACGGTGAAGAGAGTGTTCAAATAGGCTTCTACTTCGAAACTGAAGATCATGGTGATGATCCTTGGACACCAGATTCCTGGGAGATCTATGAAGTTTCTATCTCTAGTGTAGAATTCGAGTATCAGGACGACACTACCATCGATATAGATGCTCAAGAATTCATGGAGGTAGAATTCGAAGAATGGGATCCAGAATATGTCAGCGAATATGAAGTTACAGTGAGCACGGAACTGAACGGAGAAACACACGAGATAGTAGAAACGATATATATCAGAGCGCCTGAAGCTAATCTTGGTATAGATGAGATCATATCACCAGAAGACGAAGTCTGGGAAGAAACTCAGGAAGTCGAGGCTCAGATAACCAATTATGGTGATTTCGCTGTCGAAGAGGTACCCGTCCAAGCTACTGCAGAATACGTAGATGGATTTGTAGAAGATTTCTCGGGAGAGTTCCCACCAGATGGATGGGAAACCGATGATTGGACTCAATCCGACTCCAATGAAGCCGGTGGAACCTCACCAGAAGCAAATCTGTACTGGTTCGATGTCGGAGACGACGATTACTCGTATCTACAGAGTCCGGCCGTTGATACAACAGATGCAGATGAATTGGCATTAGAATTCTTTTCATATCTGGATCACAGCACAGATGAGTTTACTGCCCAGGTACAAGTCAGATCTAGTCCTGATGAATCTTGGCAGGACGTGACACCTTGGGATAATCCTGTATCATCAACTATCGCTCCTTCTCACTATGAGGTCGACATATCAGAACATATAGGTCCTGAGACACAGGTGATCTTCGAATATTATGGTTCTACTTCAGAACTACAGGATTGGTTCGTCAACGATGTAGTAATGGGAGAGAGAGTGGAAGATTACTCTGACGTGATCGAAGTAAATCTTGATGAAGACGAGACCATAACTACATTGTTTGAAGATTGGACACCATCTCAAGCAGGAGATTACATATTCAATGTTACAGCCATGCACCCAGACGAAACGGAGCCTGATTCAGCAACCCTTAAGCAATTCACTGAAGTCAGACCGATAATATACGATCTAGAGGCAACTTCCATCGATGAACCAGTCGATCCGATCTGGGGTGGAGAAGAGAACGAAGTTGTTGGGACAGTGACGAACGTAGGAAACCAATACATCGAAGAAGCAGATGTGGATATGAGGATAGATCAGGTAATCTCTGACACGCCGATAGATGAAGACTTTTCGTCAGATCCAACAGAAAATGGCTGGGAAGTAGTAGACAAAGACGGTAATGACAATACCTGGGAATGGGACGAAACTTCAGAGTCTATGATTATCACTCCGGAGGACGATCTTGAAAACGATGTCTTATGGACAGAGATAGCTGACTGCACCGATGGAGAGTACAGAGTTATGTTGGAGTTCTTCTCAGATCATCGAGGTGTGAACGATCGAACCCTATTGATTTCGAACGACGGTGGAGAATCCTACCGCAGATTGACTTCAAACGTGACTGAAGGACCTCAAGAATTCGATATTACTCAATGGGCCGGTGAAGAAGAGGAAGTCATGATCGGCTGGGAATTCTTCTCAGAAAACGTTGGAGAAAATGACTACTGGGAGATCGACGATGTCAGTATAACTACAGAATATCTCGTACAGGAATATGTAGACGAAGTAACAATCGAAGAACTAGATGTTGAAGAGGAATCTCAGGTCAACTTCACTGATTGGGTACCTGGAGAATATCCAAGCGATTACATAATGACCATGACAACAGACCATCAGGAAGACGACAACATGGAGAACGTTGAGATATCTAGAAGAGTATTCGCAGATGAATATGAAGAACCAGTAATAATGGAAGATCCGAATCCATACGATGGTGAAGAGAATGTACATCATTCACCAGTTTTCAATATAACGGTCTACGATCCCAATGGATATGACATGGATGTGACATTCTATCTTTTCGATGAGGACGGAAACGAGATTGGAAATCAAACTCATGAAGAGGTAGTATCCGGTGAGTTAGCGACGACCCAATTCGTGCTGATCGAAACAGATTCTACTTTCGAATGGCATGTAGAAGTCGACGATGGAGTCAACACTGTAATATCTGACACATGGCAATTCCACACCTACGAACCTGAAGGACGATATGTCTCAGACTCTGCGGACATCAATACACAACCGCCCGAACAGGTCGAGAATCTAGAACTAGACTGGGACGCAGGACCATGGGACGTGACAGGAAACGAACTGACATGGGACGCTTCTCAAGATGATGGACAAGGAAACAATGATACAGAATATTATGCCGTATATCGAGCCGCAGATGAAGACGGTCCATGGGACGAAACAACCATGATAGATACGGTGGAGGCTGATGGTTCAGATCACTACAGTTATTTGGACGAGGGAATGGCTAACGATGGTGAACAATGGCATTATGTTGTCAGGGCTGTAGACAGAGTCGGCAATATGGATATGAATGAAGATTCAGTTCATGAAATGCCGCTGCCTGATGCATCAAATCCGACCCCAGATGACGGAGAATGGTTGGAAGGATTGGAACATGATCTTTCAGTTGACGTGACCAATCCGACTGAAGAACAGATGAACGTTGAGTTCTACGATGGAAATACCAATGAATTGATAGACTCCTTCGAGGTAGTAGAAGACGGTAGAATAGAAACGACTTGGGAGCTCGAAGAGACTAGGATGGCACAGGATAACTATTGGTATGTTCTAATAACCTATGATGGTTACAACATGGGTAGTATAAATCCAGAAGAATACACCTTAGATGTTAACACGATGGGACAGGGCACAGTCGATATAGAACCAGAGCAAGACTCGTACCTTGAGGGTACAGAAGTCGAATTGGAAGCCACGCCCGACTCGGGATGGACATTCCAAGAATGGACCGGTGATTACGAAGGAACAGAAAGTCAGATATCTATAGTGATGGAAGATGATTACGAGATAACTGCAAACTTCGAATACCTAGGTGATCTGGAAGGTGAATGGCGTTGGTTGTACGATGCAGATCATAGACCAGATGAAGCGGACAATGCTCTCAGTTCTGCTAATCCACAAGTTTGGTACGGTGGAATGATACTCGACCTATCAGATGACGTGGGTGGATACATTACTGATGTGGCTTACTTAGATTTCGATGCAACAGCCAATTATGTCCAAGCTCATGTAGCTGAAGATGATGGTGGTGCTCCAGGAGAATGGATCGCCTCCTCAGAAGAATACACACCAGTAGGCGGTGAAACTTGGGCTGAACTCGAACTCACAGACGATGTATCTATACAAAATCCAGGAGACTATTGGATCGTTATAGAGATTGATGATCCATCTGAAGATGATCTCTTCCCGTTCGGAACCATAGATCCCGATGTACAAGACGGTCAATGGATCAACTTCGATGATCCTCATGACGCTGGTGATTGGGATGAGATGACAGACCTTGGAATAAACACTGCATGGGGTCTAGAAGCCTATGTTGAGTCTCCAGTAGATGACAACGAAAGTGAAGCGATCACAACTGATCATGGACTTACAGGAAACGAAGTTGAGGTAGCAGTAGTTGATCCTGATAACTATCACGACTATGAGATCCAATACAAGCTTGAGGATTACCTACCTGAAGGGGAATATAACGTTGACACTCTATGGAACGAGGATGATGTACATTGGCAAGAATGGTTGATCGATGAGATGGATAATTATGACGTTTTCGTTATCCAGCGATTCGAGTATACCAATGAAGATTCGGAAGCTGCGGCGGCAGACTTCCTAGATGAACTTCAAGACGGACAGGGTGTTGTGTACCTAGATACTCATGTCGGTGGCACTCAGCAGGCTTACTCCGATGGTGTAACCAGACTGCACGAAGTCAGAGGTGATCCAGTTACGCATGACTCTTCGGCTACAGGTACCAGTCCACCGCAATACTTGGATATATGGGAAGACCATCCTATATTCGAGGATGTAGGTGAAGCAGGAGATGAAGTATTGATGTTCGACGGAACTACCAACTGGGGATCATGGTTCGATGATTACAGTGGAGAGATATTGGCCGAAAAGGACTATGGAGGAGGATATGCAGGTCCTGCTGTAGGTGTATGCGACGAGAAAAACGAAGTGTTACTACCTGCTAAGGGCATCGGTTTCTTCGGAAACGCCGACGATACTGGCTGGACGGAAGAGGCTAACCAGATGTTCGCGAACGCCGTTGATTATGTCGCGGATCCGACGCCAGAACAGATAGGTTGGCACTTCCACATCGAAGATGATATGGATCCACATGCGGAATTCACAATCGATGAGGAACTAGAATATTACCAGGGAGATACGATCACTTTGAACGCAACACACTCTTACAATCCGCCATCAGAGAACACAGGAATTGAAAATTACACATGGGATATCGAAGATCCATACGGTGAGATGTATCACTTCTACGAACCTATAGTCGAAAAGCCCCTAGAATACGCTCTTTATTACGACATAACGTTAACGGTAACTGACGCATATGGTAATTCCGCCCAAGCGTGGGATGAAATCTATGCTATCGATACTGAGGACCCAGTAGCAGATGCTGGAACTTCGAGTCAAACAAGGGTTGGAGTAGAGCACACGTTAGAGTGTTTCTCTACGGATAACGTAGGAGTAGTTGAACGTGAATGGGTTATAGAAGGTACCTCAGGAAATGCCGAGGGATACGAGGATACTTTAACTGTAGAAGAAGAGACAGTAGATTACGTCTTCCAATATGAAGGATCATACGAGGTAACATTGACAGCTAGCGACGAGATGGGCAACAACGATTCGGACCAAATAACCGTCTTTGTAAATCCGCCTGTTGACGCTTTCGATATAGTTACACCGGCAGAGGACTACCAGACAATCGAAGAGGATACTGTACTAGTAGAATGGCAAGGTCATGAATACATGGAAGACATAGTTTACGAGATAAGAATAAACTACGGTGATTGGGATACTGTAGGGAGTGATACGGACTATACATTTGTTGGACTAGACGACGGAACACATGTTGTACAGGTTAGAGCCTTCGATGCCGATGGAAACAGCTATACCCAAACAAGGATTTTCGAGGTCGACACCATGGATGAAGAGATCGAGATAATCTCTCCTGAGAATGGTGTGGAAAGTATGACCTTCGAAGATGAATTTACGATAACCGGTCAAACAGATCCAGAACTAGACGTTTATATAAACGGTGAAAGTGTACCTGTTGATGATGCAGGAGGATTCGAATATACGACAACTTTGATAGATGGACAGAACGTATTCAGAGTTACGGCGGAGAACGAAGATGAGGTGGTTGCTGAAACCACTGTCTACGCATTGTACATGCCAGATATACCTGAATTGTACGATGAAATAGACGAGCTCAATTCCGAGATGGAACGACTTGACGAAGACATCTCCGATTTGAATCAACTGATCGACGATATGCAGGACGACTTGGAAGACATGGAAACTGACATTAGCGAATTAGAAAGTGATATAGCGAACCTACAGAGTGAACTCAACGAATTAGAAGATGAACTCGCTACCTTGCAGTCTGAATTAGAAGCAAGATTGGACGAGCTTGAAGCGGCGATAGAAGAAAACAGTGATGATATCGATGATATCATGGAAGACATCGATGATATTAGAAGCGATATAGACGATTTAGAGCCAAAGATACAAGATGTCGAAACACATATGACCACGATAGAAGCAAGCCTAGGGGATACGGAAGAAGACCAATCTAGTGAAATCTCTACAGCTAGAACTCTTGGAATGGTCGGACTATTAATCGGTGTCATTGCACTAGTGATCGCAGTATTCGCCATGAATAAAAGTGGCGAAAAAACACAAGTGAGTGAAAAAGAACAGCAGCACCATGAGGAACAAGAGTTCGAGGAAGAACAATACTTCGAAGAAGAACAAGAGCAATAAACTCAACCCCCAAAAACCCTTTATTTATTATTTCTTTTTTTAAAGGCTATTGAAAAACATTTTCTTAGAGATACTAAGTTTATCAATCTATTTGCATAGGGGGTCTTAAACTTTTCTTACGTCCACTTAAAAAGGTTCTTGTACTATTGAAATATATGTTGACATATTTAAGGATCTTAAAGAATAGATCATTCAAACAATATAGTAATGGTTAGATTTCAAAAAATTTACCCCTAAGTCTGTGATGAGTCCGTATTCTTCAATTATACTATTTATGAATCGCCCTATCGATTAGAATGTTTTGTGTTTTTATTGATTTGCCTCATTAAGTTCGATCAAAGCTTTTTGGCATTTTTCTGCCCATATCTCATTTCCATAGCTGGAAAAATAATCTAATGTTGTGTTCAAATTCTCTTGTGCCTCATTAAATTTTCTCATTTCCATATCCAATATGGATATCTCGTAAGAGACCTTGTAAAATTCTAAGTCATCTCCGACCTTAGATGAGATCTCTTTTGCCCTTTCAAAATTTTCATATGCCAAGTCAAATTCCTTCATATCTCTATATATTCTACCTAAAATTCTTTGTGTTTTAGCCTCTTCTTTTTTTGCCCCGAGTTCCTCACAAAAATGTAAAGCCTTTTTACCATATTTTAACGCCAAATCATTTTTACCTATTTCATTATACAGATCAGCTAGATTTGTTCTAGAGTATGCCATACCGAGTTTATTATCTATATCTTCTCCAATCTTTAAGCTTCTTTCATAATATTTTTCTGCTTTATTGAAATCGCCTTCGTGTTGGTGGATTTTACCGATATTATTTATTGTAGTACCTATACCGGCTTTGTCATCTATTTCCTGTCTTATTTTAAGACTTTCATTATAATATTCTAGTGCTTTATCTAAATCCCCTTTTTCTTCATATATGCTTCCGATGTTATTCAAAGAAGTAGCGATACCTGATTTATCACCGATTTTTTTTCTAATATTCAAACTTTTATTATGGTATTCTAGTGACTTTTTAATTTCTCCCTTTGAATTGAATATTAAAGCAATGTTATTCAATAGTCCATCAAGACCCTTTTGACCTTCGATTTCATTTTTTATTTTCAAACTTTTTTTGTAGTATTCTAATGCTTTGTCCATGTCGCTTTCATAATAATAACTTGTGCCTAAATTGTTATATGATTTCCACAGTCCTATTTTATCGCTTCTTTCCTTTCGGATGGCTATGGCTTTTTTTATATGTTCTCTTGCCTTTTCATAGTTGCCTTTTTGTATCTCCACACCACCTATATTATGAAGGGCTTGAGATTGTTCTTCCTTATCACCGATATCTTCAGATATGTTCAAAACATTTCTAAATATTTTAATGGCATCATCATAATCACCCTTACGGAACAGAGATTCACCTTTTGTATCTAATAATCCACTCCTTATCTCATTTTTCTCGTCACTGATATTGAGACCCTGATTCACAGTATCAATAGCTTGATCGTATTCACCCATATTTATGAAAACTTTGCTTAGTTCAATGAATCCTTTTTGTTTCATCACTGTATCGTCAGTTTCCTTGATTAACAAATCTAACTTTGAAATAGCCTCTTCAAAATTACCAACAAGTTTATTGAACTCTCCTAGCTTTAAAAACAATTCCATCTTTCTTTCTTTCTCCATACACAGCTCCAGCGCTTTATCAAACATATTTATAGCGTTCTTATGAGCATAGAGATTTTTTGCTTCTCTTCCTGCTTTAAAATAGTTATCAACAGCCTTTTTTTGCTGTTCAGCCTTCTCATAGTGATACGCCAAATAATAGTATTTTTCTGTATTCTCTTCGTATACTTCTTTTATACATTCTGCTACAATCTTATGCAATCGTTTTCTCTTTATGTGAGATATATTATTATAAACTACATCTCTAACTACGTTGTGTGTAAAAATAAAGCAATCTTTCTCAGGTATTTCTTTCCAAATTTTTCTATTTAATAATTCATCTATAATATCTAATAACTTGATCTCACTCATCTCTGTTACGTTAGATAATAATTCAAATGAGATTTCGTTACCAATTACGCTACCTATAGAACAAATCCTCTGGGCGTCCTTTGACAAATAAAGATTTAATCTTCTACTTACAACGTCTTCTATAACTTTGGGCATATATAGCTCATTTTTTGTGGTCGGGTAATCATCAGTAAAGCTTGGTAGCTTTTCTTCGTTCTTCAATAATTTTATAAATTCCTTTATAAAAAGAGGATTCCCTTCAGTAGCAGAATGGATAGGATCAACAAAATCAGTAGGAACTGTTTTCGAAGAAATCATCGAAGACAATAGTTCTCTTGTATCCTCCCAATCAAAAGGTTTTAACGAAATTTCCTCACATTCTTGTCTACGCGAAAGTATTCTTAATACTTCGTCTAGAGGATCATCATTAGTTATTTCTTCAGGCCTATAAGCTCCTAAAAACAGAACGGGACTTTGAGAAAGTTCATCAGCCATGTAATTCAAGAGTTGGAGAGTGGCTTCATCTGCCCATTGAAGATCATCTAAAAAAATTATCAATGGATTTATATTTGCTAGCTTTCTTACTTCATTAGTGAAATCAAAAAATATTGAATGACGTTCAACATCTAAAGATTTCTTTTCTTTTATTATATCATTGATCTGCGAGTCTCTGTTAAATATGGAAGAAAGAGAAACATCTTCATCTTTTTTCATAAAATTTTCAAATGCTCTTTTAAAAGGGAGATAGGGATCGGAAGTTCCGTTGTAAGCTTTGCCTCGTAAAAATTCGAAGTTACCATCTTCGTTTACTTTTCTCTCAAATTCTGTCGCTAGAGTTGTTTTACCTGTTCCAGCTCTTCCAGACAGAAAGACGGTAAAACATTTTCCTTTCTTTACCTTTTCTAATATCTGTTCTAATGATTCTAATTCTTTTTTCCTATTGATGAATACATCTATTTTCTCTTCTTTTTTTTCGACTATATCCAAAATGCCGTTTTCATCACTGTTTACGAGTGCATGAAGTAATGGGTTTTCTTCACGAACGTATTCGTCGATTATCTCCCCTGATATTTTCTTTATTCCATCTTCAGTTTTTAGAATGAATGTTTCTTCCTGAAGTTCATCTCGTAATTTTTTTTCTTTCTTTTTTCCACATGGAGTTAAAAAATAGACCTTTCTTTTCCTGTCATGTTTATGCTTAAGATATTTCTTCTCTTCTAATACTAAATTTTCCTCGATCATCTCTCTTAGAACTCTACTGAGATGACTTCTACTGCAACCTACTTTCTTTGCGATCCCTTTTTGAGATACATCGAAATCAGCTAAACTATTTTTATGAGTTTTACCATCATACATCTCAAGATGTAGTAAAACTCTTTGTTTTATATTGGAGTCCATATGTCTTAATTTTAAATAATTTAACAACTCCTTCTTATATCTTGCCCAAATATACACATGTGTACGGATCTTTTACACTTGTGTAGTCAAACTTGAAATAAGGGGAAGAGAGATATCCGATTGGAACTATGTCTCGGAAAAAAACAAAATTTTTGGGTTTAGTGTGTACAGCGATACTAATCTTTTCGGTATTGACAGCAGCCAGCGGTGCTCTAGCTTCATACACAGAGAACGTAGATGAAGTCACCGAAGATAACATAGAATCAAAAGAAGAAATAGAATTTTCATTAAAACTACCAGAAATAGAAGACGAAAGCTCTTCCTCGAGTAATTTGGAGGAATACGATGAAAGGAGTCCTATTAGGATTAACAACAATACACATTTTGCAGACTTAGCTGCAGATAACGAGTGGCCTGGTGACGGCTCTGAAACAGATCCATATGTGATCGATGGATACGACATCGACGGAGACGGCTACGGATATGGTATATTCATTGGAAATGTCACAGATCATTTCATCGTACAAGATAATACAATCCAAAATGCACGTGGAAATGATGAAGATTGGCATGAAAACAGCGGTATCTTTCTTTACAATACTACTAATGGTGAGTTAGTTGCCAATGATCCTATAACCGAAAATGATTTCGGTATAAGGTTCATAGATTCAGAAGGTAACACAGTAGTTGACAATAACTTAACTGGTAATGAAGGAGAAGGTTGGAATGATGGTCACGGCATTTACATAGAGAATTCAGAAGAAAACATATTTGAAAACAATATAGTTTCCGACAGCGAAGATAGTGGTTTCTTTTTGGAAAATTCCAATTCTAACGAACTTATAGATAACGAAGTTTATGATAACGGTGAATTCGGAATTTATTTAGACGAAACTATGAATAATGTTCTTGAGGGCAATGAGATCGAAGATGACGGTATATGGATTCAAGGAGAAGATAGAGAATATTGGGACACCCACGTTATAGATGAATCAAATACCGTTAATGACGATCCAGTGTACTACTGGGTAGATACCAGCGAAGAAACAGTTCCAGAAGGAGCGGGTCAGGTGATATTGGTAAACACTACAGAGGTTGTAGTTGAAAACCAAGATGTTGGAGACGGAGATGTAGGAATTACTTTAGCGTATTCTAATAACAATATCCTCCGCAACAACACTGTGATAGACAACTTTTGGCACGGCATCCATCTAGAGAACTCACATCGTAACGATCTGATAAATAATACAGTAGAAGAAAATGAACATGGTATATTCTTCCTCTACTCTTCAGATAATACCATAACACAAAATGAAGTGCACTACAATGATTGGCATGGAATCTCTTTACGGGATTTCTCTACAGACAATGATATAATAGATAACAATGCCTCACACAATGGAGTCAGGATGTCCGCAGCAAATGCAATATATGTTCGTGATGATTCTAACGGAAATACCATAGAGAACAATTTCATGGAAGAGAATCGTCGAGGAGTATTCCTCAGAGAATCAAGTAATAACATCATCGAAAATAATACAGTTCTCGACAGTGAAGACAGCGGTATAAGGTTGTTTATAGAAAACGAAAACAATGAAGTGATAAACAACTATGTAGAAAACAGCGGGCTTAGAGGGATCGGATTAAGAAGATCAGATGGTAATACGATCACAGATAATACCGTCATCGGTCCCGATGATGAATATGCAATAGAAGTGAGTGGATCAGAGGATACAACAGTTCTTAACAATCAGATGGAAGGCAGCGGCTTAGGGATAGATGCAAACACCTTTGAGGGCTACAACACCCATGAGATAGATGAATCAAATACGGTGAATGATGATACTGTTTATTATTGGAGAGATCAAGATGGAGGAACCATACCTTCTGATGCTGGCCAGGTCATCATATCGAACAGCACTGATATAGTAGTCGAAGATTTAAATGTGAGTGATGCATCTATCGGTATCAACGTTGGATTTTCTGAAGATATCACCATCTCCAACAATATCGCCAATGATGGTTATTTTGGCATAAGACTCCAAGAGGCACATAATAATACATTGATTGGGAATGAGATGTCTCGTAACATCTTCTCTGGACTTTATATATATGAATCTGACAGCAATGAAGTGGTCCAGAATACAATATCTGAGACGATCGATCTTTACGGTGTATACCTCTTTATGGGTGACGAAAATATGATCTATCATAACAATATAATCGATAACGAGTTCCAAGCCTACAGCTGGGGCTCAGATACTAGCGAATGGGATAATGGTTACCCTGATGGAGGAAATTATTGGTCGGATTATGAAGGTATCGACCATTATCATGGTGAAGATAGAGATCTACCGGGCAGTGATGGTATAGGCGATGAAGAATATGAAGGTACGTTTGTCACGGATGAATATCCATTGATTGAGCCAGCTACTACACCCCATGTACGTGTAGATCATCCGAATGACCATCCTGATGAAGATCTTTACATTTCTGAGGAGGACCTAGAAGTCGAATTGAACGGGATGTACAGATATGCGGACGAATTGAATTATGAAATAAGACTCGATCAGGAAGAATGGATAGACCTTGGATCAGATTCTAGTTATACTTTCGATGATGTAGCGGATGGAGAATACACTTTGGATGTAAGAGTTACTGACGATGAGGGACATAGCAATTACAATAGCGTCGAGTTTATGGTGGATAATGAAGAACCAGAGATAGATATAACCTCTCCTGAAGATGGTGCGATATTGAATTCCGATATGATCACTATAACATGGTCTGGTTACGACGATATGAGCGGTATAGATCATTTCGAACTCAGACTGAATGATGAAGAATGGATGGAAGTTGGAAGAGCCAATTCCCACACATTTACAGGATTATCTGATGGAGAACACCATCTTGAGATCAGAGCTAGGAATCACGCAGAGCTTGAATCTACCGATGAACTCACTTTTGAAATCGCAACAGAATCACCTATATTGAGCATAACGGCACCAGAGGAAGGTTACGAACCTCTTACATACGAAGAAGAATTCACGATAGAGGGAGAAACCGAGAGTAACAATACAGTCTACGTGAATGGAGAGCAGATACAAGTCGATGAAAATGGAGAATTTATCTATGAAACAACTCTAATAGATGGACAGAACTATTTCCACGTGGTTTCAGAAAATGAGTTCGGTAATACAGCTGAGATAACAGTTTCAGCTCTTTATTTGCCTGAAATACAAGAGCTCTGGAATGAGATAGAAGAACTAGAGAATGATCTAATCGGACAGATAGATGATTTGGAATCGGACTTGATGGACCAGATAGATGAACTTAGATCAGACATGGAATCAAAAATGGAACAGTTGGAAGGAGATATCTTAGATGAACTAGATGAGCTACAGCAAGACATGATTGATGAGATAGAATATCTTGAAAGCCAATTGAACGATCTAGAATCGAACATGGAAACACGTCAAGATGAACTCGAAGATGAATTAAATGAACTCGAGGACGAACTTGATGAACTAAGAGATGAATTAGATGATGAAGTCGATGACTTAGAATCCGAACTGATCAATCAGTTAGATGAACTAGAAACCGAACAGACTGCAGATATAGAAACGGCTAGAAATCTAGCGATTGTAGGCTTGATTATTGCTGTGATCGCCCTTGTGATTGCTGTCGTGATGGTACAGAAAAAAAGGTCTGATGAAGAAGAAATCTCTATGACTAGTGAAGAAGATGAATCGGAATCAATTGATGGAGATCTGATTGATGATGAAGAAGAACTATAAAACCCCAAACCCCTTTTATTTTTTACAAATATTTAAGATAGTAGGTGGATTTAGATGATAGATGGACTAAAGATCAAATTATTGGCTCTGTTATGCATCGGGATCATATTGATCTCGTTATTCTCAGTGATATCCATAGAGTCAGGAACAGGAATAGGTCAGAGTGATGATATAGTAATGATAGAAAATGCTGATTCAGAAGCGATATCTGAACTCAATAGGATGGATGTTGAGATTTTGGATAGATACGGTGATTACGTCGTTTTGGAGCTTAAAGGAGAATCGATGCACACTTTGAAAAGGTCTAGATTTGAGATAAATGATCTCTCAGAGAGTTCGCATGTATCAGTCAAGGGTAATTCATTCGATATAAACGATGGAGAACCGGATTTGGAAGACTCTCTGACTATCGAGGAATATGATAGTGAAGAAAAGGGATTATATGTGATCAATATGATCGGACCGATAAATCCAGAATGGATGACGATCCTTGAGGAAAAGGGCGTCGAGGTGATCAATTACGTACCTAACTACGCCTTCGAGGTGAGCATGACTCCGGAACAGGCAGAGGAGTTGGAGGAGTTATTCTTTATTGATTGGACTGGTATATATCATCCAGATTATAAGATACATTCAGAGATAGACATGGAGAACCCTGGAAGGTTGAATGTAAGAATAAGACCTGGCTATGATGAACAAAATTTGAGAAGACTCCAATCCCGATATCAGATACATGGATTTGAGGATCTAAGAGAAGACGGCCTTAGGGTGAATCTTGAACTCGAATCCTTTGAAGAACTCAAGAAGTTAGCTAACATCAATGATGTGTATTACATCTCTCCTTACATCGAGCCAGAACTTCATGGCGAGGTCGACGCTCAGATAATCGGTGGTGGAGCTTGGATTATGGACGATGAGCACGGAACACCCGATGAACCTTATAGAAAACATGGAAACTTTGGTGCATATATAAATCAGATAGGATACAGCGGCGATGGTGTGACTGTAGCAGTTGCTGATACAGGCGTGGGAGATGGAACTATAGGCGATGCTGGTCATCCAGATTTTACTGGTAGAGTAATAGACGGATATGGCTTCCAAGAAGAGGACGAGTGGCAGGACGGCCACGGTCACGGAACTCATGTTTTAGGCTCTGCGGCAGGAGATACCCATCATGGAGATAACGATGACCTTATCTATGGTGGAGTTTATCCGGGATTTGCTCCTTATTATATGGGTCAAGGATTGGCTTACGAATCAGAGATATTCTCAACAAAGATTTTTGATGATGGAGGAGCTTTTCTGCCCGAGGAATACTATCCCATCGTTGAAGTACCTCAACAGGAGAGTGACACTTATGTTCATATGAATTCTTGGGGATCGGGAAGTCGTGGAGATTATTCTGATTCCGATGAGGTTTATGATCAAGCGGTAAGAGACTCTAATAGAGACGTAGAATATAATGAGCCAATGGTTATAACCAGTTCTGCAGGTAATGATGGTCAAGGAGGCGAACAAACTACCGGAAGTCCAGGTCACGCAAAAAACGTGATCAGTGTTGGAGCAACAGAAAGTTATAAACCAGATGGTAGCCAACACGGGGGTCAAGATACGGACAATCCCGATTATGTTGCGGATTTCAGTTCCCGAGGTTGGACAACCGACAATCGAATAAAACCTGACGTCGTTGCTCCTGGAGATAATATACTGTCTACTGCTAGTCCGGAAGCACATGATGAACCTACTTATTCTTGGATGTCTGGCACATCGATGTCCAATCCCGCGGTTGCTGGAGCAGCTGCAGTGGTTGTAGAGTGGTATGAAGAAAATTATGGTGAAAGACCTAGCCCCGCGATGGTCAGGTCAATATTGATCAATACAGCGCATGATCTTGACGATGCTAATGGGAACACAGGCCCTATCCCTAATAGATATGAAGGTTGGGGTATGGTCGATATTTCAAAGTTAGAATATCCTTATGAGAGCCCTATCCAGTTTACCTTTGAAGACCAAAACTCTCTATTGACAACTGGTGAAACGAATGAATATTATGTGTCAGCACATGAGGACGATGAGCCCTTAAAGATAACCCTCACATGGACAGACGAAAATGCACTTGCAGGTGACAGTGATGGTGGAACACCGACACTGAAAAATAATTTAGATCTTGAAGTTGTAAACCCTGAAGGAGAAGTTATCCGTGGTAATGCTTTTGATTTATCCGGAGATGGTGAGAGTGACGATGGGTTTACCTATCCTGATGCAGAGGTCATGGAAGACTTTGATTATAACGATGACGGGTGGGACGATGTTAACAACGTACAGAATGTCTACATACCTCCTGATCAGCTCCAAGAGGGACCTTACACTATAAGAGTGAGAGGCACTAACGTTCCAGCTGATGCAAATAACGATGGAGAACCAAATCAAGATTATGCGTTATCAGTCTTCAATACTGAGCCTCCATCTGATGGTATAATCAGGATGGACAGTGACAGATACGCAGTAGAGGATACAGTAAACTTGACCGTTTTAGATGGCGATTTAGGTGAACAAGAAACTTTGGATGTCGGTATTTTAAGTGACACCGATCCTGATGGAATAAATGTAACACTAGATGGCTCAGAAGGTTCTTTCGAATTCACAGGCTCTGTAGAAATTTCAGGAACTGATAATGAAGATTTACTACTGGTCTCAGACGGAGATACTATAAAAGCTGAATACTGGGATGAGGACACAGGAGATGGAGAAGGAGCTTTAAAAACAGATACTGCTACAATTGACGGAGAATATCCTCAACCACCTCTACTTAGAGATGTAGATTGGCATGGTTTCCAAAGAGTAGATTCGTTCCATGATGATGTAGAAGATGGGGATTTAGGATATACTTCTGAAAAGACTCACGAAGAAGCCTCAGATTGGGAAATCCTATCTAATGATTCAGCAGTAGGAGACCATTCTTGGGATTTTGGTGATGGTGAATACAACAAAACTTCAGACCAAGGTATGAGGAGTTCCTTGATATCTCCTGAGATTGAACTCAAAGATGATGCGGACGAATTGACTTTAAGTTTTGAACATTGGCGTTCTTTCAATTCGTTGTTTGATGGCAGTAATTTAAAGATATCGACTGAGGGCAATGACGGACCCTGGGAAATTATAGAGCCTCAAGAAGGATACGACGGATCTATTATCGATGGTTTCGGCAATCCAATGGAGGAGGAACCCGCCTGGGGATATTCTCAAGGATGGGAAACTGTTGTTTTCGACTTGATAAATTACACAGGAGAAGAAGTGCATTTTAGATGGGATGTAGGTACTGAGGCTGGAGATGAAGATGCTGGAGAAGGTTGGCGTATAGACGATATAACAGTCACTTTCGAAAACATGAATGGAACGCAACACAACAGATTGGAATGGGACAAATCTATAGATGAGCATATATCTCAGTACAACATTTATCGCTCTGATGATCCGAACGGACCTTGGAATGAAAGTACATACCTTGATAGCGTTCACCATAACATAGATAACTATGTTGATCAAGAAGCAGGTGAAATTGACGACGAAAGATGGTGGTACGTAGTACGGGCTCAGAAAGACGTTGGTTACGAGGAAGACAATGAGATCTCAGTTCCTGAACCAGGAGGACCTAGCTTAGATATCACTTCCCCAGAAGAAGATTCTATATTCGCTGATGGGAACGTTACAGTCACTTGGGAAGGCAGTCCAGAAATTGAAGAGTATGAGATAAAGCTTAATGATGAAGAAAACATCGATGTTGGAGAAAACACGGAATATAACTTTGAAAATCTCACAGATACCGTACATAAAGTTTCAATATACGGATACACTGAAAACGAGGAGATAGGATTTGATGATGTACATTTTGCCGTCGATACGCAACCTCCAGAGATCGAAATTATAAGACCACTGCACGATAGTTTTGTTTCGGATAATAATGTGACTGTTGAGTGGAGAGCAGAAGACGAAGTTTCTGGTGTGGATTATCATGAGGTAAGGTTAGATGAAGGAGAATGGATCGAATTAGAGGAAACTGAACATACATTTTACTCACTAGAAAATGAACAAACCTATACAGTTGAAGTCAGAAGTTGGGATGAGGCTGGCTGGTATTCAACAGAGAGTGCAACTTTCACTGTTGACACATCGGATCCAGAATTGGAGATCACCTCTCCTCTTGAAGGTGAAATTTTAAGAGATGATGTGATGGTAGAGTGGGAAGGCAGTGATGACCTGAGCGGTATAGCTGGCTATGAACTCATAGTGAACGAAGAAGTAGTGTACGAAGGAGAAGAAACTGAATACGAATTAACCGATTTAGAAGATGGAACTCATGAAGTCGAAGTCATTGCTGAAGATAATGCCGGAAACACACAAAATTCGACTGTGGAATTCATGTTGGATACAGTACCTCCTGAGCTTGAGATACTAGAGCCTCGGGATGGTGACATCTTCTCGGAGGATACAGTTTACGTGGAATGGGAAGTTAGTGATAACCTGAGTGGTGTGGCTAGCTATGAATTGAGATTGAACAGTGAATTAGTATATGATGGAGAAGAAAAAGAATACGAACTTACCGATTTAGAAGATGGAACTCATGAAGTCGAAGTTATTGCTGAAGATAATGCCGGTAATGAAAGGACGAAAACAATCGATATCATTGTTGACACTTCACCTCCTGGGCTTGAGACCTTGAAACCTCAGGATGGTGATGCTTTCTCTGGTGATACTCTCATAATTCAATGGGAAGGTAACGACGAAATAAGTGGAATATCTGGTTATGAACTGATAGTGAACGGAGAAACAGTCTATGAAGGAGAAGAGACGGAATACGAGTTGACTAGTCTAGAAGATGGAACTCATGAGATAGAAGTGATCGCTGAAGATAATGCCGGAAACTCTGAATCAGAAACCTCTGAATTTAAAATCGATAATGAACAACCTGAAGTGGAGATAATACGACCTGAAGACGGTGACCTATTTGCCGACGATACGTTGATGGTAGAATGGGAAGGTAGTGATGAACTGAGCGGTATAGCTGGCTATGAACTCATAGTGAACGGAGAAGTCATGTATGAAGGTGAAGATACTGAGTATGAATTGTCAGGTCTAGAAGACGGGAATAATGATGTCAAAGTTATAGCGGAAGATAACGCCGGTAATACACGAGAATCAGTCGTTGAAATCATGGTGGATACAACACCTCCTGAGCTTGAAGTCCTAGAGCCTAAAGAAGGTGGGATCTTCTCAGATGATACTGTGCTTGTAGAATGGGAAGGTAGTGATGAACTGAGCGGAATTGCTGGCTATGAATTGAGATTGAATGATGATCTCATCTATCAAGGAGAAGAAACTGAATACGAATTGACCGATTTAGAAGATGGAACTCATTTAGTTGAGATCATAGTAGCTGATAATGCAGGGAATGAACAGACTAAGACCGTTAATTTCATCATTGATACTCAGGAACCGACATTGAATATAATAAAACCTGAAACCGATCAAATATTTTCTGAAGATACTGTAGATGTAGAATGGGAAGGTAGTGATGAACTGAGCGGTATAGCTGGCTATGAACTGATGGTGAACGGAGAAGTCATGTATGAAGGTGAGGATACTGAGTATGAATTGTCAGGTCTAGAAGACGGGAATAATGAAGTCAAGATTATTGCGGAAGATAATGCCGGTAATACACGAGAATCAGTCGTTAAAATCATGGTGGATACAACACCTCCTGAACTGGAGATCATCACGCCTCAAGACGGCGGTGTTGTCACAGAAGATACTGTGCTTGTAGAATGGGAAGCTAGTGATGAACTGAGCGGTATAGCTGGCTATGAACTCATAGTGAACGGAGAATTAGTGTATGAAGGTGAGGATACTGAGTATGAATTGTCAGGTCTAGAAGACGGTGATAACACTATAGAGGTCCGTGCTATAGATAATGCAGGTAACAGTGAGACTCAAAATATAACCATCTCTGTTGAGAGAGGACTTTCGATATCACCATATATAATGGCTGGTATAACAATAATCATTCTGTTGATAGTAGGTATAATAGTGTACAAAAAGAAAAAATTTTGAACTTTTGGCTACAGAAAAACCTCCCATAAAAACCTTTTTTTATTTTAATTTTTCTTCATCATAATAATATTTTTTTTAAAACAATATTGGTACATATAGATTCGTTTTTATTTCTTCATATGTCCATCTCTGATCTTGATAATACTCAATCGTTTTAGTTGGGTTGGAGTGTTCAGAAATTTAAATTTCACCTGTTCGGTCTTTTTTTTATCAATTCAACACCTGATATTCTCATATTTAATTAATTTACAATGATTTTGAGGAAAAAAAAGAGTAAAATTAAAAATCAAATTTCAAAAATTATTTTAAATAATCTAATATATAAGTGAAACTTCAAACAAAAGTAGGTTAGATATAAATAGCATATAGAATTTTTACCATTCGTCGATGCCCGGAGAACAAACAGCGAGAGAAAGGATTTTAGAATGGCTCGAAAAAGACAGGTTCAGCCTGTCAAGTGCTGTAATATATATTTTCATGATCGCGGCGTTCAGATCTTTTCTAG
>Ga0207421_10001089_pt1 | contig 35321 bp, 31 predicted proteins | sample SodLakKL_010_SED_4_FD_187542 | JGI IMG/M metagenome (GOLD analysis project Ga0207421, IMG submission 187542) | Alkaline sediment microbial communities from Lake Tanatar, Kulunda Steppe, Russia - 8KL_010_SED (SPAdes) (version 2) | ecosystem: Environmental > Aquatic > Non-marine Saline and...
TGGTACGGCTGGAAACTGCATCTATCTGTGGATAGTAAAAGTGAATTACCTTTAATGTTTGAACTCTCTCAAGCCAGTAAGCACGATTGTGATTACGCTTTTCCCATTATCGATAATAACTACCACTGGTTCCTAATGGAAGGAAAAACACCGCCGTCTTATTGGGTTATGGACATGGGTTATGATGCACAGGATATTTATCAAGATGTCCGTTTTGTTTATGAAGGCCCGGCCATGATTCCCATCAATAAACGGAATGCAAAGGAACCACCTGCCGGGTACTATGATTTTAAAAGAACCCCGGCTTGTAGCGCTGGTTATGCAAGGGTGTATTGGGGATGTGATGGCAAAAGCAATGGGTTCCGTTGCCCTCATGTTTTGGGGAAAGTTGCTTGCCCTTTTGGGAGTAACTGTTGTTCCAACTCCAATTATGGAAATGTTGTAAAAACAAGAGTATCAAAGAATCCCCGCTACATATCATTACCACACCCTGGTTCTGAAAATTGGCAAAAACTCTATAATGAGAGGACCAGTGTGGAAAGATTTTTTTCTCGATTAAAAGAACACCTTAACCTTGATAAGATAATGGTTGGGGGTAGAAAAAAGGTAACAACACACGTTTTATTATGCCTTATTGCCTTGGTAGGTACTGAACTGGCTGTCGAAGCCTTAAATAGGCAGGAAATAGCTGCATAACTATCCGGTGAAAAAATAGCAGGAAGGAGATCGGTTAACCCAAAAATCAAATAGCAACTACCTCTAAGAGAACCTAAAAATCTCGTTGTAGGTGCTGATTATATACTGATCTCTTTTTTCTCGGCTTAAAAAATCGAATTATGAAATTCCCTTAATTATAAACTGGTTTTAACGACAAAAAATTACAGCTTATTTTTCTTCTGCCCACAGTATAAAAGCGGTCCAAATAAGAGTTTCGAAAAATTAACTGGAATTTTTCCCCATCCCTAATTCCCTCCTGTTGGGGCAAAATCAGGTTAATAATAGTGTGAAATTTGCGGTTTAATTGATTTAATCTTTTTTTGCAAAGTATTGATTAGGTTTTAGCTATTGGAATTGTCTATGATTAATAAATAATGGCCCTTTTTAACTCCATCTGAACCCTGAGCCCTGTTTGGTAACAGTAAAAACCTGCTGTTTCGCAGCGGTTTTTTCACTTCTCAGAACCCCCCTAATTCCCGGTTTCTAACAATATCAATATTGTTAATGGAATTGCTTAGGCTGTGCTATATAGTCTTCTCATAAACGGTTCTTGCCCGGGAAACGGAAAATTATTCTCCTGTTGCCCAAACCAGTGATAAAATGCGCAAAAAAAGATCGGAACTTCCCTGATGCGGGGAAATACCGATCTTTTTTATAAAGCTTGCTCATTACGTTAATCCTGCCAATAGTTTATGGTAATAAAAATTTATTCTGCCTTCCGGAATTGGCTATTATTTCAACCTAAAATGAGCCAGGGTATAAATACCAAAGTTGGAGGGCATGACCCCGGTGGGACAGAGATTGAAACACTCCTGGCATTTCATGCACTCCTGAGCTTCCTCGCCGGCGTTCTCAGGAAAGAAAATTATCCGCCGGGAAGTACCTCTGCCCACGTAACCAACAGCATTTTTCCCTTTAATTTCATCACAGTACCGAACGCACAACCCGCAAAGAATACAATTATTTGGTTCAACTGGGAACCGGTTTCGTTCGGCTCCATACTCATTTGCCAGTTCAAGAAGCTTGGGACTGCTGGGAGCCCGGGCCAACATTAGTTCAATAAGAGTTTTCCGGACATTTCTTATCCGCTCATTATTTGTTTCCACCTTTATATCTTCTTCAACAGGGTAAACACAGGAAACTACAAGTCGCCGCCTATTGCCTTTTTCCACCTCCACTACACATATCCGACAACCCCCAAAAGGTTCCAGATCTTTATGATAGCAAAGGTGGGGGATGTCCAACCCGTTGGCAAAGGCCACATCAATCACAGTATTTCCTTCTTCTCCGGTTACTTTTTTCCCATCAATGGTAAATTCGACGCTCATTTTAATTCCCCCCCTCTTCTACTAGGACTTTTTTACCAGCCTTTTCTTTTTTGACTGCTGCAAATCGGGGCGGACAAACCTCCAGGCAGATACCGCATTTGATACATTTTCCCTGAATAACAGTATGGGTTTCTTTGGGCTCACCAGCAATAGCATCACTGGGACAGTTTTTGCGGCACAGAGCACAACCGGTACAAAGCTTTTCATCAATCACATAAGCAATTAATTCTTTGCAAACTCCGGCCGGGCACTCTTTTTCTTTTATATGAGCTTCATATTCATCCTGGAAGTATTTTATTGTACTCAATACTGGATAGGGGGCTGTTGTCCCCAGGGCACACAGGGAGGCTTCTTCCACAAAATCACCCAGTTCCTGGAGGAGTTCAACATGACCTTCCTCGCCTTTACCTTGAGAAATTTTATCCAGTATGTCCAGCATTTGCTTGATACCTTCCCTGCAGGGGGTACATTTTCCACAGGATTCTTCCTTTAAGAAATTCAAAAAGTACCTTGCCACGTCTACCATGCAGGTTTCTTCATCCATAACAATCATTCCCCCGGATCCCATCATGGATCCTATCCGGGAAAGATTGTCAAAATCTATTGGTTCATCAAGGTATTGGGTTGGAATACAACCCCCGGAGGGTCCACCGGTCTGAACTGCCTTAAACTTCTTGTCACCGGGTATCCCCCCTCCAATATCGTAAATGAGCTGGCGCAAAGAAGTACCCATAGCAATTTCAACCAGCCCCGTATTGCGAACATTTCCAACAAGGGAGAGAATTTTAGTACCCGGATTGTTTTCCGTACCAATATTCAAAAACCAGTCCACACCTTTATCCATAATAAGGGGGATATTGGCCCAGGTTTCAACATTGTTTAGATTACTGGGTTTTCCATGGATCCCACTTACCGCGGTTCGGATATATTTGGGCCGGGGTTCACCAACCCATCCTTCAATAGCAGTCATCAGAGCGCTGGATTCCCCGGAAACAAAAGCTCCTGCGCCCCGGTGAATTGCAACGTCAAAATTAAAACCCGAATCAAGGATATTCCCCCCCAAAAAACCTTTTTCCCTGGCCTGTTCCAGGGCAATGGTCAGATTTTCCAGGGCCAGAGGATATTCCTGCCGCACATAAACAAAGCCCTGACTGCTACCTATAGCATAGGCCCCAATTATCAAACCCTCCAGGACCCGATGGGGATTCCCTTCCAGAATACTTCGATCCATGTACGCTCCAGGGTCCCCTTCGTCAGCATTAACAATAACATATTTGGGTTCCCCAGGGGCCTGAGCAGTAGTCCGGAACTTTTTCCCAGCGGGAAAACCGCCACCACCTCTACCCCTTAAATTGGCCTTGTCTACCTGGTCCATTACTTCTTCCGGAGTCATTTCCTGCAAAACTTTACTCAGCGCCCGGTAACCACCATGGGCAATATAATCATCAATATTTTTGGGATCAAGTTTGCGGTTTTCAGCAAGAAGAATTCGTTCCTGATTTTTGTAGAAGGGAATTTTGGATTCTTCAATTATTTTTTCTTTGGTTCCTTCATCCTCAAACAAAAGTTCTTCAATTACTTCCCCATCCCGGACAGTTTTTTCCAGAATTTCTTCTACATTTTCTTCTTTTACCCGCAGGTAACAGATGTCCTGGGGTAAAATAACCGCAATAGGACCCTGCTCACAAAACCCGTGGCACCCGGTATTTTTTAATTCAACTTCATCTTCCATTCCCAGGTCTTGGAGCCCCTGCCGAAATGCGGCAACAACTTTTTCACTGGCATTGGCCCGGCAGCCGGTTCCCGAACAAACAGCTATCTGAGTTTGTTCTTTTTTCTTGTCCTTTAACAGCTCATTCCTGAGTTTTTCTAAATCCTCAGCATTTTTCAGCACCAATATTTACTCACCCCACTTTCAGAATAACCCCGGGACCTTTTATTTATTCGCATTGCTCTTTAATTTCCTCTAATTCCTGGCTGGAAGGATTGCTATAATATTCATCGTCAACCTGGATTACTGGCCCTAATGCACAGCAACCAAGGCAGTTAACCGTATCCAGGCTAAACTTTAGGTCAGCAGAGGTCTGACCCGGCTTAATTTTCAGAGCCTGGCTGACCCTATCAAGTAGCCTCATGGAACCACGAACATGGCAGGCAGTTCCCGTACATATTGCAACGCTGTGTCGGCCCCGTGGCTCCAGGCTGAAAGCTTTGTAAAAAGTTGCAATGTGATAAATCCGATTGGCGGGAATCTCCAGCCGCCTGGCTACCCAGTCAACGGCCTCCTTGGAGAGCCAGTTATTCTCTCTCTGAATGTCAAGCAAAATTTGAATTAACCTTCCCTCATCACAACCGTGTTGATCCACAATTGTGTCAACATCTTTTATCATTTCTACCATGTCGTTAAACATCCCCTCGCTTTGGTTTTTAATTTTTTCCAAAAAACGAGCGTGAGCCTGGGCCTGCTCCTGCAGTTCTGCCAGTCGGTTAACTGTTTTTCGCCAATCGTTATGATAAACTTTCCCCCTTTCTCCCGGGATTAAATCATAAGCTACCGCGAGTTGTTGCAACGCATATAAGAAAACACTGCTTTTTGTTTCTAAACCAAGCAAGCCCTGCAGCTCTTCAGCCAGTCCTTCTTCATCTGGTGTCAACCGCAAACCAACAAATTTAGATTTTTCCATTGCTCCACCTTGCCTTCGTTTAACTTGTTAAACAAAACCATAACATTTTCCTGCCTATCTGTCAAATTAATGGAATAGAATGAAAAAGGATTTAAAGAAGGGTTTTCGTTGTCTATTATCGAATTCAAGCATAGGGTTTTTTAATAAGGGCTACTTTTGCCCGTTTATTTTGAAAATTTTAAAATTTTAGATTTTTTTACGAAAGGAGGGAAACCAAAGGCTTTCCCGAAAAAGCCAATAACCTATGAGCCTGAACTATGAAAAAAAAGAAAATTTTGCTGGCAAGGCTGTGGAAGTAATAGGAGAAACCTATGAAAAAGGTAAACCTTCTTCCTTAGAAAATGGAAAATGGACTCATAAGCTGGAATCACGGGAAGAAATCCTTTATTACCTGCAAAACGCCGAAAAATACTGGTACGGAAAAGATGAAGAAGAATAATAGTTCAATTTGGGTTATCAGTAAAATAAGCCCCAAAACCCCTGACCAAAAATAATGAGTACTGACCGTTTTCCTGCCAAAGACTAATATTTCTCAAGATTTTAATACTTTAAAAGGGAGGTAATTTTGGTGGAACCTAAAAAGAGGAGTATTTGCCCTACAACAGTTGAAATGTTAAAAAAAGCTGGTTCCGACGGTACTAACACGGCCTTTGACCGCTCGGATGCTCTCCTCCCCTGTCCCATTGGCAGCCAGGGAAACTGTTGTAAAATATGCGCCATGGGGCCCTGCCGGGTGTCTCATATGAATGAAGAGGGCCAGGAAATTGAAAATTGCGGGGTCTGCGGTGCTACCCCATCAACTATCGCAGCCCGTAATTTTTTGCGAATGATTGCCGCGGGAGCTTCCGCTCACTCCGACCATGGTAGAGCAGTCGCCGAAGTTTTTAATGCGGTTGCCCATGGCAAGGGTGGCGATTACGAGATCAAAGATATGAAAAAGCTGTATCAGGTGGCCATGGACTTTGGTATTGACATCGAAGACAAATCAACCTCGGACCTGGCCAAAGAAATAGGTGCCCTGGCCCTCGGGGAGTTCGGAAAACAAGAGGGACAGCTTAATTTTATCAAAAAAGCACCCCTGAAAAGACAGAAGCTCTGGGAAGAAAAAGGGGTTATCCCCCGGGGTGTGGACCGGGAAATTGTTGAAGCCTTACACCGCACCAACATGGGAGTTGATCAGGACTATAAAAACATTCTCCAGCACGGTGCCCGCACTTCTCTGGCTGATGGTTGGGGCGGTTCCATGATTGCCACTGAACTACAGGACATCCTTTTTGGCACCCCCTATCCCCTTTTAAGTAAAATAAACCTCGGTGTTTTGAAGCCTAACAAAGTGAACGTGGTAGTGCACGGCCATGAACCAATTCTCTCGGAAATGATTGTTCAGGCCAGCAAAGACGAGGAAATAAATGAACTCGTCCGCGAAAAAGGAGCGGACGGAATAAACATTGCCGGGATCTGCTGTACTGCCAATGAAATCCTAATGCGGCATGGGATCCCTATCGCGGGTAATTTCCTGCAGCAGGAACTGGCTCTAGTAACAGGTGCAGTTGATGCTATGGTAGTAGACGTTCAGTGCATCATGCAATCCCTGGAATCTGTAGCCAACTGTTACCATACCAAATTAATTACCACCTCCCCGCGGGCCAAAATGACCGGGGTCCAACACATGGAATTCGACGAGCATCAACCGCTGGAATCGGCTAAAGCTATTTTAAGGATAGCAGCCGAAAATTTCCCCAAACGCAAGGCAGAACCTCATATTCCCCAGGAAGAAATGGACCTGGTAGCAGGATTCAGCCATGAAACCATTAACTATCTCCTGGGTGGAGTTTTCCGGGCCTCCTACCGGCCCCTCAATGATAATATCATTAATGGTCGTATTCGCGGTGTTGCCGGAGTAGTGGGTTGCAACAATCCCCGGGTAGTCCATGACAGTGCCCATATAACATTAATCAAAGAACTACTGAAAAATGACGTCCTGGTATTGCAGACCGGCTGCTCAGCAATGGCCGCCGCAAAAGCAGGCTTGCTCACTCCTGAAGCAGCCAAAAAATATGCAGGAGAAGGCCTGGCTGAGGTCTGTGAAACAGTGGGTATTCCCCCCGTAATTCATATGGGTTCCTGTGTTGATAATTCCCGGATTCTCATGGCTGCAACGGCCCTGGTTAAAGAAGGTGGGCTGGGCGAGGACATTAGCGATCTTCCCGCCGCCGGCGCAGCCCCCGAGTGGATGAGTGAAAAAGCTGTAGCAATTGGCCAGTATTTTGTAACATCCGGTGTCTATACCATCTTCGGAGCCACCTGGCCAACCCTCGGTAATCAGGAAGTTAATGACTATCTTTTTGATAATATAAGCGAGGAATTTGGCGGCAAGTGGGCTTTTGAGCCCGATCCAAAGAAAATGGCGCAACTCATTCTCAACCACATTGATGCCAAGCGCAAAGAGTTAAAAATTGATAAAGCCCGAGAGAGAGTTCTTTATGATATGGATATGCGGCGGGAGATGGCTTCCCAATGATGCCTTTATTGTTTTCCCCGCCCGAAAAAATTCCCTTTTTATACTGGGAGGAGGACCGTTATGTCTAAAATTATTTGTTCTGCAGCCATAAGAGGAGCTCATAATATTTTTGAACGGACGGAAAAGAAATGGCAGGAAGCCATGGACAAATATGGTGCTAAACAGGAAGTTGGTTTTCCCAACACCGGCTACTACCTTCCTATTATCTACGGGATACTGGGAATACCTATAGAAACTCTGGGAGATATGGAAAAAGTCCTCAATAAATGCCGCCTTCTTCTCCCTCCCCCTGTCCACGAAGAGGTCCATACCCCCTACCTGGCCCCTGCCCTGGACGCGGGGATGGCAACTCTCTTTGCCGAGGAGATGGAAGAAGCTATTCGAATTCTGGAAAATCCCAATTTTTACACCCAGCAGGAAGATCCCACTTCTGACAATATCTGGCTGGGTCCTGCCAATGACGTAACCCTCAGACGACGGGGAATTGAGTTTGTTGACGGCAGTGCCCCCGGCTTTGCAGCGATTCTTGGTGCTGCTCCTGACGATGATGTTGCGGTCCAAATCGCCCGGGAACTGCAAGAAAGAAGCCTCTATGTTTTCATGGGTGCCCAGCATGAGGGCCGCCATTTTGCTCAACAGCTGGTTGATAACAATGTGCAGATCGGATGGCCAACCCGTCTGGTTTCTTTTGGGCCCGACATTTCTGCTGCTGTTTTTGCCCTGGGCTTTGCTACCAGAGCCGCCATGGCTTTTGGTGGAGTTCAGCCAGGAGATAGTCGCAAAATCCTGGAATACAATAAGGAAAGGGTCTTTGCCTTCGTCATGGCTTTGGGAAAAGTAACCGACGAATGGTATGCCAATGCGGCCGGGGCCATAAACTACGGTTTCCCCGTAATTGCAGATACCCCCATCCCCGAAGTTCTGCCTACCGGGATCTGTACGTATGAACACGTAATTTCCAATATTCCCTATGACGAGATAGTGGATCGGGCCGCGGAGGTTAGAGGTCTTAAGGTTACTGTTTCTGAAGTTCCTGTTCCAGTATCTTACGGACCGGCTTTTGAAGGGGAACGAATCCGCAAGGAAGATCTCCACGCAGAATGCGGGGGAGGAGCCAGCCTCGCAGTGGAACTGGCTACCATGAAAGAACTGGATGAAGTTGAGGACGGCCATATTGAAGTAATCGGACCCGACATAGATGAAGTTGAACCCGGAACCAAGCTTCCCCTGGGAGTAGTAGTTGAAATTGCCGGACGGGAAATGCAGGATGACTTTGAACCTATCCTGGAACGGCAGATTCACCACTTCGTGAATTATGCCGAAGGGGTCATGCATATTGGGCAGCGAGATATTGCCTGGTACCGGATCAGTCAAAATGCTTATGAAAAAGGCTTCCGAATCAAAAATATTGGCGACATCCTTTATGCCAAGTTACACCAGGATTTCGGAACCATCTTTGACAAACTCCAGGTCAAGCTCTACACTAGGGAGGAAAATGTCCGGGAAATAATTGAGAATGCCCGTGATATTTATGCCACCCGGGACGCCCGCATCGAGGGAATGACCGACGAGGATACCGATCCCTTCTACTCTTGCACCTTATGCCAGTCCTTCGCGCCCAGCCACGTCTGCATGGTAAGCCCCGAAAGGACAGGTCTTTGCGGCGCCTATAACTGGTTGGACTGCAAAGCTGCTTACCAAATCAATCCCCAGGGCCCCAACCAGCCTGTAAACAAAGGTAAGCTTATTAGTGAAAAATACGGGGAATGGGAAGGCATCAATGAATTTGTTAAGCAGGCCTCCCGCGGCAAGATCGAAGGTTATACTTTCTACAGTATCCTGGACCGTCCCATGACCACCTGTGGTTGCTGTGAATGCGTGGCTGCTGTCCTTCCCATGTGTAACGGTGTAATGACCGTTAATCGCGAACATGAAGGCATGACCCCGTGCGGGATGAAATTTACTACCCTGGCCGGGACTGTGGGGGGGGGCCAGAGCACCCCGGGTTTTGTGGGTCACAGCAAGTACTATATCTGCCAGCGCAAGTTCATTGCTGCTGAAGGAAGCATACTCCGCCTGGTATGGATGCCCAAGAGCCTTAAAGAGGAAATCAAGGATCGCTTTAATGCTCGCGCTGAGGAACTGGGGATTCCCGATCTCCTGGATCGCATTGCAGATGAAGATGTTGGCGTAACCGAGGAAGAAATTCTCCCCTTCCTGGAAGAAAAAGACCACCCCGCTTTGAAAATGGATCCCCTGTTTTAATAACTAAAACCAATCATTTAGAAAGAAGGTATTGTCATGGCCAAGCACATTTCCATTGCGGGTAAGGGTGGGACAGGGAAAACAACTCTGGCCGCCCTTTTAATCCGTTATCTTCTGGAAAAAAACAAAAAACCCGTTCTAGCCGTTGACGCTGACCCCAACGCCAATCTTTATGAAGCACTGGGTTTAGAGCGGGGAGGATCGGTTAGCGAAATCATTAAAAATACCAAGGATATCAATGCCGTACCTCAGGGTATGACTAAAGATGTCTATATCGACTACCACCTGCAAAGAGCTTTAAGCGAGGGTAAAGGCCTGGACCTTTTGACCCTGGGCGGGCCAGAAGGTGCAGGCTGCTACTGCTTTCCCAATCAACTCTTGAGCCACTTCATGGGTCAATTAAGCGATAATTATCCCTATATGCTGATTGACAATGAAGCAGGCATGGAGCACCTTAGCCGCCGCATTGCCCAATCGGTTGATTTGCTCCTGATAGTCAGTGATAGCACGGTCCGTGGTGTTCGGTCCGCGGGGAGAATTGCCGCCCTTACCCAATCTCTGGATCTTAAAATAAAAAATAGCTATCTGGTTCTGAACCGCAGCAAAAATGGGGCTGACGCTAAACTGCAGGAAGAAATCGAAAAAACCAAACTCCACCTTATCGGCTCAATACCCGAAGATCCCAGGGTCTTTGATTATGATGCCAGTGGCCGTCCTCTTTTCGAACTGCCCCTGGTATCACCGGCTACTAAAGCCGCATTTAATATCGGAGATCAACTGAAAATATAATATTAAAGAAGGTGATTAATTGATGAAAATTGCCATATCAGGAAAAGGAGGGGTTGGTAAAACTACAGCGGCGGCAGGATTGGCCTTTCTCTTCCGGGAAAAAGGATCCCGGGTTTGGGCTGTAGATGCCGACCCCGATGCCAATCTGGGCTGGATGCTGGGGTTTTCCGAGGATCAATTACAAAAATTACTACCTTTATCAGAACAAAAAGAAGAAATTGAAAAGCGAATAGGCAGGGGACCTTTTTTTACCATTAATCCTGAAGTGGACGATCTTTTGGAAAAAAACACCCTGCAACAGGAAAACATCTATTATCTTAAGATGGGGGGCATTAAAGAAGGAGGTTCTTCCTGTTACTGTCCGGAAAACGCCCTGCTCCGGGCGGTATTGTCCAATCTATTATTCGACCAGGATGATGTGGTAATTTTAGATATGGCAGCGGGCATCGAACATTTAACCAGGGGTACCGCTAAAGCAGTTGATGCGGTTTTTATTGTCGTGGAACCCAGTCACTCCAGTATTAACACGGCTTTTACCATTCTTGAACTCACCAGGGATTTGGGAATTGAAAGAGTTGAAATAATCGGTAATAAAATTAGTTCTCCTGATGAAAGAAAATTTATTTCTTCCTCTCTTGAACGCCCTCTAATCGGCGTTCTTCCTTTTTCCAGGGAAGTGTATGAAATGGGTTTGCAAAAAAAACCCATCTTTCCCACTTCTTATATAAAAGAACTGGGGTCAATTATTGAAAAATGGTAAAAAAACAAAGTTAATCAAAATATGTTAAGGGAAAGGAGCATAATTAATGGGTTTAACCGGTCTGCAGATATATAAGTTATTACCAAAGAAAAACTGCGGTGAATGTGGACCCCCAACCTGTCTTGCCTTTGGTATGGAGCTGGCCCAGCAAAAAACCACTCTGGACAAGTGCCCCTATATTTCCGAAGAAGCAAAGGCAGAACTGGGAGAAGCATCAGCTCCGCCTATCCGTCTTATTACAATCGGAACCGGGGAAAGTGAAATTCAGGTTGGAGATGAAACCGAACTCTTCCGCCATGAAAAAACCTTTTTCCACGAAACAGCTATAGGCTTTGAAGTTTCCGACTCCCTGGATCAAGATGCTTTTCTAAAAAAGGTAAAGGAAATTAACGAACTAACTTTTGAACGTATTGGGCTGGAATTATCGGTCGATATTGTTGCTATTAAAAATGAATCTGGAAACGCGGAAACATTTGCGCAAGCTGTATCCCGGGCTATGGATGAAACGGATAAGAACCTGGCCCTGGTTACTGAAGATCCTGAATGTGCCAGGGCAGCCCTGGAAAAAAGCGCTTCCTCGCGTCCCCTACTTTATGCCGCAACCGAAGATAACTACGAAGAAATGGTAAAAATCGCCCAGGAATATGAAGTCCCTCTAGCTGTTCGGGGAGAAAACCTGGAAAAAACAGCCGAACTATCGGAAAAAATTGCTAAATTGGGCTACCGGGAATTGCTTTTGGATCCTGGATCAAGCAACCCCCAACAATACCTGGAGGATTTTACTCAAATCCGCCGCCTGGCCTTAAGGAAAAAATTCCGTCCCCTGGGCTATCCTACAATAGCTTTCACGGATAATACCGAGCCTTATCACGAAGTCATGGATGCTGCCCTTTATGTCTGCAAATATGGCAACGTGGTAATATTGAAGGAACCTGATCCCGAAGAAATATATCCCTTGCTGGTTCTGCGGCAAAATATCTACACTGATCCGCAAAAACCCATCCAGGTAGAAGCCAAAGTTTATGAAATAGGAGAAGTTGATGATAACTGTCCTGTTTATGTTACTACAAACTTTTCCCTGGCCTATTTCTCTGTTATGGGTGAAATTGAAGCCAGCCGGTTACCCGGTTATCTATTAGTTGTGGATACAGAGGGCACTTCAGTTTTAACAGCCTGGGCAGCCGGAAAATTCGATGGAGATAAAATTGCTGAAAAACTGAAAGAATCCGGCCTTGAAGATAAAGTCAACCACAAAAAAATAATTATTCCCGGACACGTGGCCATTCTCCGGGCAAAGATTGAGGACAATTGCGACTGGGAGGTTATTGTTGGACCCCGGGAGGCAACTGGAATCCCCTCTTTTATCAAGAAAAACTGGGAGCAAAAATAGAATTGTTCCCAACAAAATTTCGGTGCCTGGAAGGAGGCTGCACAAATTGGAATTACCCCTTATAAAAGAAAACTGGCAAAGCAAGGTTTTTGAAGTAACACTGGGCGCTACCTCAGAAAATAATGGGACCAGAGGAAAGACCATCACCATTGGTGGTGCAAGCACCCTCCCCTATTTTTTTTCAGAGGGTGAAATCCCCCATCGGCCCCAGTTGGCAATGGAAGTATGGGACATGGTCCCCGATAACTGGCCGGAAAAACTGCTTGAGCCTTTTTCCGATGTCATTAACGATCCCGGGGCCTGGGCTCAGAAATGTATTGAAGAATACGGAGCGGATTTGATCCAGTTAAAACTGGTTAGTGCCCACCCGGAGCAAAAAAATGCCAGCCCCGAAGAAATGGAAGAAGTAGTTAAAAAGGTTCTGCAAGCAGTTGATGTCCCCCTGATCATAACCGGTCCCGGCAATGAGAAAAAGGATAATGAGATAATGCCGGCAGTTGCTGAGGTGTCAAGGGGAGAAAACTGTCTTTTAGGGCTGGCCCTAGAAGAAAATTACCGGACCCTGGCCGGTTCATGTATTGCCAATGGGCATACTATTATTTCTACTTCACCCATTGATATTAACCTTGCCAAACAGTTGAATATTCTTCTGGGAGAAATGAACGTTCCCCGAGATAAAATTGTAATTGACCCCACCACTGGAGCTCTGGGTTACGGGTTGGAATACACTTACTCAATCATGGAGAGAATCCGCCTGGCCGCCCTGCAGGGAGACAAAACAGTGGCTATGCCCTTTTTGAACTTTGTAGGCGAAGAAGCCTGGCGAACTAAAGAATCCAGGGAAAGCGCTATGGAAGGTGGCAATATTAAACTGGGGCTTTCCTGGGAAATTTTAACTGCGATTACTTTCCTCCATGCCGGGAGTGATCTCCTTGTTCTACGTCATCCGGAGTCGGTAAAACGGGTTAAGGAACATATTGATAATATGATGAAGGGCAAAAAAATTTAAAGAAAGGAATGGTTCCCAGATGATTATTATTGGCGAAAGAATTAATGGCCTTTTTAAGAATGTTCGAAAAGCAATTCAGGAAAAAGACCCTGGTCCCATCCAGGAACTGGCCAAAAAACAGGTCGCAGCAGGAGCTCATTACCTGGATGTCAATACCGGGCCCGCAGTTGATAATCCGGCCGAGGTAATGGATTGGCTGGTAGAAACTGTCCAGGAGGTCGTTGATGTTCCTCTGGCTATCGATGCCGCAAAAATGGAAGCTATTGAAGCAGGTCTCAAGGTTCATAAAAATGGTCGCCCGATCATTAACTCCACAACAGCTGAACCGAAAATGCTGGAAAAAGCCCTGTACCTTGCTGGGGAGTACAATGCCCTTCTGATTGGACTGGCCATGAATGAAAAAGGAGTCCCTAAGGATTCGGATTCCCGGGTTGCAATTGCAATGGAAATAATTGCTACAGCTGATTCCTGTGGTTTCTCCCCCTCTGATATCCTTATTGACCCCTTAATTCTCCCGGTAGGTGTTGCTCAGGATCATGCTCCCGAAGTACTGGAAACAATCAGGCAAATGAAGTTATTGGCTGATCCTCCCCCCAAAACCGTGCTTGGTCTGAGCAATGTTTCCCAGGAAACCAAACACCGCTCTTTAATTAACCGAACATTCCTGGTCATGGCCATGGCTATGGGCCTTGATTCGGTTATTATGGATGCTAACGATCAGGAATTGATGCAGGCTCTGGCTACAGCAAGAATCCTTTTAAATCAGGAAATTTATGCTGAATCGTACTTAGAAATTTAAATTAAAAAAGGGGAGGGTTACAATTGGTTGCTGACGATCCCATTCAATTTCTTAGATTGAGTAAGGAAGACCTGCGGGCTTCTCTAAATAAACTTAAAGAAGATCTGCAAGCTCGCTCACCGGAAGACATTGCCCAAAAAACTGGTTCGGAATTAAAAACTACCGGAGAAGCTACTGAACTTATCCTTTACTGTTTTTCCAAAAATTTTACAATTACCCTCCCCGAATTTTCCGTTCGGGATGCTCAGGGAAGGGATGCCGATCTTCTCTATTCCGGTTTTATAATCCACTACCTGGCCACCGCCGATGGCACTCCCAGTCCTGGTAAATGGGTGTCTCTTCGGGAGATTCCGGGGGGAACTTTTTACGCGGATGCTTTTCAAGGTTATACTGGCGATGTGCTGGTCCGGACCTTTGGCGGTGAAGAAGATCAGCTAATCCAGGCCTGCCGGGAAAATAAAGGTGAGGAGATTGACCTGGGGGATTTCGGCTATTCCTTTCAACTCCTGCCCCGGGTTAAATTAGGCCTGGTTTACTGGCGGGGGGATGAAGAATTTTCCCCCTCGGCCCGTATTCTTTTTGATGCCAGTTCCCCCCATTATCTGCCCTGCGATGCGCTTGCGGTAATGGGTGCTCAGTTGACCCGGGATCTCTGTCTTGCCCGTTAATTATTTTTTCTTTTTGCGACAGGGGTTTTTTCCTGAATGGTTAAAACCCCTGTTTTCAGTCTGCTTATTCTAAAGGATGTGATCTGGTGAAAAAGTATAAGGTAACGTTTTTCCCGGAAGAAGTAACCATTGAAATTCCGGAAAATTCAACTATTCTGGAAGCAGCCACCCAAGCAGGAATTGAAATTAGGGCCATTTGTGGTGGAGCTGGAACCTGTAAAAGGTGCAAAGGAATCGTAAAAGAAGGGGCTTACCAGATCCCTTCGGGCTATAAACCTGAGGAAAAAGGGGAAATTCTCTGCTGCCAGACTCTAATAGAAGATAACCTGAAAGTAGTTATCCCAACCAGTAGCAGGATTACTGATACCAGCATACTTTTGGGCGGAGATTATTCTGTAGAAGAATTTTCACCTGTGCTGGAAACCAGAAAATTTAAATTAAACCCTCCTGAATTTGGCAAAAATGCCAGCGACTTGACCCGTCTTTCCCAGGCAATACAAAAAAAACTGAATACCGATAAATTCCGGGTGCCCCTATCTGAAATAAGAAAACTTCCCGACCTCCTGCGGGAGAACAACTGGAAGGCAAGTGTGTCCTTTGCTGATCTGGGAACCCACTACCAGGCCAGTAAACTCCAGTCCGATGATGAAGATAAAGATTTTTGTCTGGCTGTGGATATTGGCACAACAACAGTTGTAGTTAGTTTAATTGATCTGAAAACGGGAGCGGAAATTATCCGCAGAGGACAATATAACCGTCAGGGAAGATATGGAGAAGACATTATAACCCGTATTGTTTACACCACCGACAAAAAAGATGGTTTGGAGAAACTCCAGCAAGCCATTATGGAAACCCTCGATATGCTTATAAAAGAAGTTTCGGCATCAGCGGGTATTAAACCGGATCAGATTATGGCCTGCACCTGTGCCGGCAATACCACCATGATCCACCTCTTATTGGGGATTAACCCCAATTACCTGCGAATTGAACCTTATGTCCCTGCTGCAACCGCTCCTCCCCCTATTCAAGCCCAGGAAATTAACCTGCCCATTAATTCTCAGGCCTGGGTCCATTTTCTGCCTGGAGTAAGCAGTTATGTTGGGGGAGATATTACCGCTGGTTTGCTGGCCATTGGTATTGCCCAAAAGGATGAAATAACCCTCTTTCTGGATATCGGAACTAACGGAGAACTGGTCCTGGGTAACCGGGAATGGCTTCTTTCCTGCGCCTGTTCCGCGGGTCCAGCCTTTGAAGGTTCGGAAACAACCAGTGGGGTCCGGGCCATGAAAGGAGCCATCGAAAAGTTTACTCCCGCCAATAATAGTAAGGGATTTAATTATCAAACTATTGGGGGAGAAAAACCATTGGGCATCTGTGGCTCCGGGTTCATTTCCTTATTGAGCACCTTAAGCGATGCGGGTATTCTGGAGCGGAATGGAACTTTTAATACTGAAAAAATAAAAAGCTCCCATTTACGGGAACCGGATGGAGAACGAGAACTGATCCTTGTCGATGAAAAGGAAACCCGGGGCGGCGAGGATATAGTTATCAGGGAAAGCGATCTAGACAATCTTCTGCGGGCCAAGGCAGCTATTTTTGCCGGAATAAGGGTCATGCTGGGGAAAGTAAGCCTGGAACCATCTTTAATTGAAAATATCCTGGTCGCAGGGGGATTCGGAAATCATCTCCCCCTCCAGGAAGCAATTAAAATTGGCCTTCTTCCCGATGTTTCCAAAAATAAATTTTCTTTTCTGGGGAATACTTCTCTTACCGGAGCCCAACTATATTTGCTCTCCCGGCAGGCCCGGGAAAATGCCTCGGAACTGGCCGCAAAAATGACCTATCTTGAATTAAGCAAGGGCAATGAATTTACCGAAGAATTTATCTCCGCCCGCTTTATCCCGCATACCGATTTCAGCCTCTTCCCTTCTGTGGAACAATAACAATTTTCTAATCTTTTTTTCCTTTTTGGTGACCGATTAACTCCAGGTATTTTTCTTCCCCCACACATTCAATGGCATACCTGCACCATTGGACACAGGACTGAACATTATTATAAATAATAAAACCACAGCCCCGGCATTCAACCTGGACTTCATCCGAAAAAATTTCTACTTCAGCCCCGCATTCGGGGCAATTCTTAATTTTTATCGTGGGCCTCCTGATACTTGCTGCTCCCGGGCATTTGTTAAACATCGACCATCCTCCTGTGCCTAAAAGTGATCAAGAAACAATTTTCTAAAAAGTTTCCTGCAATAAAGATAATGCAGTTTTGCCAATGGATTAACGCTTTTTCTGCACCTTATTGAAGCGAGAAAAGCAGAAAAAGGTATCGAATGCCATCATCTCCCTTTCCCCTTAGTTTTACTTTTTTTGCTTTTTGTTAGAGGTTTTTCTTTTTCACACCCCAAAATAATTGTGGCATCAGGGCTGCTTTTCTTTAAGCAGCCTTTTGGGGTTCCATTTTTTCTGAAAACAATTGCCCAAAACTTATTCCTCGCCAAGTATGGACTTTAGGGGTGAATTGTTTTTGCGATTCATCTTCTTTATTTTCGCTTTTTCCCTCCCTTTTTGCCCCTTTATTTTTCTCAACCCTTGGGTTTTAAATTGTTCCCGGGCTCCTCAAATTCCATTGCTCTCAGGATTATTTATGCCCAAGCAAATCCTGCAGAGCTTTTTTTTCTTCCAGATATTGGGGCTCGGCCAGGGGGTGGCAGTTTTCTAACTTCTGTTCACCGGACCATAAAAAAAGGCTGAATGCTAAACAGGTGCGTTCCCCGCATTGGCCACAATTATATTTATCTTGGGGTAGTAGCTGGAATAAAGCCAGTATCGAAGGGCGGCGGCGCATGTCGTAGCTGGGGGTGATACTGCTTCGCTGGTCATAAATGTCGTTCATAAGCTCCCTGAGCCATTCCAGTATTTGATAGGCATCAGTGGAGTTAATTGCTTTTATGACAGTTAGTTCTCCGGGATAAACGGTAATTAACCGAAATTCTTTGGTAAAAGAAAGAAAGGGCCCCTGCTGGGTATAAACTGCATTGGGGATTACGGCGTTCATATAGGGAAGCAATTCACTTACGTCCCGGGGAAATTCTGCCTTGAGTCTGATTTTTTTGGTATCGGCAAAACAGGGTTCCATGTATTTTACCCTAATTCTCTGGAGATACATAGCTAAAATCTTCTTTCGGTGCGGTAAATTTCCAGAGCTTTATCCGAACAGGGGACCTTTTTTCTTACCTGGGGAGCAATAACATTGAGGACAAAATCCAGGGCTTCCTCTGGATCTTTATCAATGTGGATCCGTTCCATTTCCACCTGCTCTTTTTCGTCGAGAACGATAAAAACTTTTGGCAAGGGCAGTACCTCCTCCAGCCGGTTATAAATCGGCAGCAATATGTTTTAAGGCTTCTGTCAGACAGTCAATATCTCCAGTTGTGTTAAAAAAGCCAAGACTAATGCGCAGTGCTCCCCGGTCCAGGGTGCCAATGGTTCGATGAGCACAGGGCGAACAATGCAGACCGGCCCGAACCATGATTTCATATACTTCATCAAGTACATGGGCCAGTTCTTCGGGGCGAATGTCCCCCAGGTTAATGGAGATAACCCCCACCTGTTTGGCAGGGTCACCGGGGCCATAGATGATTATATCGGGAATGTTGGACAATTTTTTCAATGCGTATGCGGTTAAATCCTGTTTCTTTTTTTGAATTTGCCCTACTCCTTGTTGCAATAAAAACTCAATAGCGGCCCCCAGGCCAACTATTCCCGCTACATTTAGAGTCCCCGCTTCAAAACGCTCGGGCAGGGTATCCGGCTGATGTTCCAGGTATGATTCACTGCCGGTTCCTCCCCTCTTTAAAGGTTGCAGATCAATTCCTTCCCTGATGTATAAGCCCCCAGTACCCTGGGGCCCCAGAAGACTTTTATGGCCGGTGAAGGCTAAAAGGTCAATCCCCAGTTCTTCTATATCTATAGGAATTTCCCCCGCGGTTTGTGCCGCATCCACCAGAAAAGTGACACCATGTTTGCGGGCGGTTTCCCCGACCTCCTTTAAGGGCATGATGGTTCCGGTAACGTTGGAAGCGTGGGTTAAAGCAATCAGGCGGGTATTGGGTTTGATTAGTGAAGGAAGCCGGGGTAAATCAAGAGACCCATCATTCTTATTGGGAATTCTGGTAATAGTTATTGATCCCTCGGCTTCCAGTCCCCGGACGCACCTCCAGACCGCGTTATGCTCAATGCTGCTGGTAATAATGTTATCTCCTGATTTAACCAGGCCATAAAGGGCCAGGTTAATGGCCTCGGTGGCATTAGAACAGAAAACAATCCGGGAGGGGTTTTTTATACTGAATAATTTGGCCAGAGCATTTCTCGTAGAGAAAACCATCTGATCGGCTTCCAGGGCCCTGCTGTAAGCACCCCGACCGGAACTGGCCCCGATTTGGCGCAGGTAGTTATCCATGGCCTGGTAAACCTGCTCGGGCTTAGGAAAAGAAGTAGCAGCATTATCCAAATAAATGGCCAAAACCTTAGCCTCCTTTTTTAAAAAACCAATTAAATAAGCCTATCAAGTTATATATTTAAATATGTTTATATTACCATTATATTTTAATCCGGCCCTAACCGTCAAGGAAGGCAATTTATAAATGGATCCGGGTTAAGGGTTTTTCCATTCTCCTGATTAAATTGTTCCTTGCTCTCTTTTTTAGATTTTATCTTCCGGGCCAGTGCTCCAAAATGATTGCCGCCGAAACTGAACTGCCCAATGCAATGGCGGTGATTTTAACTCAATTTTACGTAGAAAGTCGCGCACTAAGCTTCGAAAAACGTCTTTGCCAGGCTGTTATTATTAATTGCAACCCTCCTTTGATGAGGGACGGATTAAGAAAGAATTCGGTTCGAATATTGGGTTAGCGGAACTTGGAAGCACTAACTCGATTAAATCTCAGCTATATTTCTTTAACCCATACCCAGGAAAAAACAAACCCAGAAAAACAGGAGAGTATAAAAAAATTCGGGGGCGAAAAAATTGTGATAGAATAATATTGGCTTAAAGGCCAGGACCGTCTATTATCCATAATTTTCTAACACCTGCATTGCCCGGGTTCAACAGGAAATCATACGCAATTAAGGTATTCCCTCCCCTTATCCACAAATTGCCCCCAATCCTGCTTACTGATAACATCAGGATAAATTTGACGAGGGGATCTTCGGATAAGAAATTATTGGTCAAAAAAACATAGAGCCCACCACTTCCTACCTTTATCCCGGGGATTTTAACAGGATTTATTTCCGCAAAGGCGAACTAAGAAAACTAAGGAGGGATTATAACTTGAAAACCCTGGGAATAATTGCGGAATACAACCCCTTGCACAATGGACACCATTATCATCTGCAAATCAGTCGGGAAAAAATTGGTCCCTGCCGAACGGTAATTGTAATGAGTTCCACATTTATGCAACGGGGCGAACCTGCTATCTGCGATAAATGGAGTCGGGCGGAAATGGCCGTTCTATCCGGCGCAGACCTGGTGCTGGAACTCCCCTTACCTTTTGCCTGCGCCAGTGCTAATTACTTCGCCGAAGGGGCAGTAGCAATCCTCGCTAAATCAGGTTGTACTCACCTGGCTTTTGGAGCCGAACACCCCGAACAAAAAACTCTAAGCACAATAGCCAGCTTTATTGAGAAGGAAACGCCGCCTTTCGCCAAAAAACTGCGATACTATCTCGCCCAGGGGCACTCCTTCCCCCGCTCCCGCAGCATGGCCCTGCAGGACCTTTTGGATATAAATCCAGATATAGTAAACAACCCCAATAATATCCTGGCTATTGAATATTTGCGTTCTATTTTTCGCCAAAAACTAAATCTGCAACCCCTGCCCATTCCCCGGCAGGGGTCACCCTATCATAATGCTAAACTGGAAACCGGCTTCCCCAGCGCTACAGCTATTCGTAAACATCTCCATAATCAGGGTTCAATAAAAAAATTAGCGGGTTATATGCCCGCTTCCGCCCTGAAAATAATGGAAAGAGAAATAAAAAAAGGCCAAGCTCCCGTTTTTTCTCAAGATTTAGGACCGGCAATACTGGCCCGACTCCGGGGCATGGGAGAACATACAATTAATAACTACCCGGAAATTGCTCCCGGTCTGGATAATCGTCTTCTTCAAAGTGCCCGGGATGCAATAAGCTGGGATGATCTCCTGGAAAAAGCTACCACCCGTTGTTTTGTCCGAACCCGATTGCAAAGAATATTAATTTACATCCTGCTGGATTTAACCCTATCTCTGCAGGAAAAAATCAAATTCCCCCGGACCCCCCTTTATTTCCGTCCCCTGGCCTTCAATCAAAAAGGACGGGAAATACTCCATGAGCTAAAAGAAAAAGAGGAAATGCCGCTAATTACCAGGCCAGCCTTTAGAAACAGGCCCCGGATCCCGGAAATCCAGCACCTTTTGAACCTGGAAGCACGGGCTACCGATCTTTGGGCTCTTTTACTCCCCTCCCCCAATAATCGCGGGGGCGGCAAGGATTTTCGGACCCCACCCCGGGCCCTGTTCTAACCGAACAGGTACCGGGACAATTTTTTACCGGGGAAACTTGCCCCGATAAAAATCAATCATGAACTCTTTTACCGGGAGCGGGACCAACCCATCAATACAGCCTCCCAGGGAAGCAATTTCTTTGACCATGCTGGAACTCAAAAACCCATACTCCTGAGAGGTCATCAAAAACATTATTTCCAGTTCAGGGTTGAGTTTCTTATACATTAGAGCCTGCTGGAATTCTTTTTCAAAGTCTGATAAAGCCCGTAAACCACGAATAACATTGCGGGCTTCTTTTTGTTCGGCGTACTCGTTTAAAAGACCGCTGAAAGCATCTATGCTAACTCCCGGAATATCTCCAGCAACTTTTTCCATCAGGGAAACTCGCTCTTCCAGGGAAAAGGTAGGAGTTTTATTAGGATTATTAAAAACTGCAACTATAAGCTCATCAAAAATTAAACTGGCCCTTTTAATTATGTCAAGATGGCCGTTTGTTACTGGATCAAAACTTCCGGGATAAACCGCTCTTCTTTTCATTTTTTCACTCCTTTTGCCAGATTAGAAGCCTGGTATCGCCATAAACACGATTTTCGGCAAGACGCCAAAATCCAAGATCGAACAAATCTGCCTGGCTTGATGTTTCCAGAATAACAATTCCTAAACTCTTTAACAACGAATTCTCTTCAATCAATTTTAAAATCTGGTCGGGTTTAATAAAGGCATAAGGAGGGTCAAGAAAAATAATATCAAAATTTTCCCCCGCAAAACCTCTCTGTAATATTCTTTGTGCATCCCCTTTCCAAACCCTGCTTTGTTCTTTGAAACCCGTTTTTTCCAGGTTCTGGTCAAGAATTTTAAGCACCGCAGGGTTTTTTTCAACAAAATGAGCCTTTTTTGCACCGCGGCTTAAAGCTTCAATACCAATACTACCGCTCCCCGCAAAACAATCCAGAAAAACGGCTGCAAAAACCTTTTCCCCGATAATATTAAAGAGAGCTTCTTTAACCCGGTCAGCGGTGGGCCGGGTAAAACTTTCTGGAGGAAGTTTCAACCGCCTCCCCCTTGCCTTTCCTGAAATTACTCGCAATCACCCACCTCCATCACCAAAAAATCGGTTATTGGTTAAAGATAGTTTTACCTGGTAATATCTCCTGGAAAGCGCCTGTCGCTTTCTTGCAAAATTTGAACATACCTGGAAGCCTTTTCCCTGGCCAAGCGAAGAAAATTTTGATGGGCAATCAGGTCAGCGAATCGGAAGGGAGTGGCTCCGTGCTGGCGGGTTCCAAAAAAGTCCCCCGCTCCCCGCAGGCGCAAATCTTCTTCGGCCAGCAAAAAACCATCATTATGTTCAACAAGGGCATTTAACCTTTTTTGGGCCAGCTCATCTTCTGCATCAGAAATTAATATGCAGTAGGATTGGTCTGCACCCCGGCCAACTCGGCCCCTCAACTGATGCAACTGGGAAAGGCCAAAGCGGTGCGCATCTTCTATCAACATGATAGTTGCGTTGGGAATATCCACCCCAACTTCAATTACCGTTGTGCTAACCATTATATCAATTGCCCCGGCCTGGAAATCTTTCATGGCTTGCGCCCTCCGCTGGGCAGGAATTTGTCCGTGGATTAGCATTAATCTAAGATCGGGAAATACTTCTTCCTGTAGATAACAGAACATATCTTCGGCGGCAACGAGTTGCAATTTTTCCGATTCCTGGATTAAAGGACATACAATAAAAGCCTGTCTGCCCTGCCCAACCTGCTCTCGAATAAATTGATAAACTTTCGGCCTGCCCGAAGTCTGCCGAATCCTTGTAACAATTGGTTTTCTTCCAGCCGGAAGTTCGTCGATAACTGAAACCTCCAGATCCCCATAAAGGGTTAGGGCAAGAGATCTGGGGATGGGGGTTGCAGTCATTACAAGGAGATCGGGTGTTCTTCCCTTGCTTAATAATGCTTCTCTCTGCTGAACTCCAAAACGATGCTGTTCGTCAATTACTACCATTGCCAGGTTAGAGAAGTTCACCTCTTCCTGAATAAGGGCATGAGTTCCCACAACAATATCGGCCTCCCCCGAAGAAATTTCCCGGTAATTTTTTTTCTTCTCCCGGGAAGTGAGGCTGCCGGTAAGCAGAACAGTTTTCAGCCCAAATTCCTGAAAAATTGGCTCCATTTTATAAAAATGTTGCTCAGCCAGGATTTCAGTTGGAGCCATGAAAGCACCCTGCCAGCCATTTTCCACAGTTTTTAACAGAGCAAGGAGTGCAATAACAGTCTTCCCCGCGCCTACATCCCCCTGTAAAAGTCTGGACATGGGAGCAGGCTTCTCCATATCCTCTTTTATTTCTTTCCAAACCTTTTCCTGGCTGGAAGTAAGGGAAAAGGTTAGTGATTTGATAAGCTTCCTGGTGTGGGAAGAGGCTACTTCATGGCAGTACCCTGTTTTTTGGCTTTTTTCTTCTTGCTTGCGGGCCAGCTTAACTTGAAAAAGGAGAAGTTCTTCGAAAACCAGCCTTTCAAATGCTTTTTTCCTCTTTTCCATGTCCGAGGGAAAGTGAACCTCCCAAATTGCCTTCTGGCGATCTGGCCAGTTCATTTCTTTTAATAATTCCTCAGGTAAGAATTCCTGGACCGCCCCAATATACTCCTCCAGGACACTATTTACCCAGCGCCGGAACTGGTTTTGATTTAAACCTTCAGTAAGCGGATATAACGGGACTATTCTTCCGCTGTGCAGGCCCCCTTCTCCGTCTAACTCAAAATTGGGGTGGATAAACTCAATCCTTTTATGCTGTTCCCAGCTTTTATCATTTATCTTTCCACTAATCAATACTTCCTGGCCAATGGAAAATTTTTTAAAAATATAGGGCTGATCAAACCAGGTAGCATAGGCAATCCCGGTCTCATCAGAAAAAGCAATCTTGAAAATATTCCGCCTTGATCGGGTCCGGATTTTATCCCGGGCTTTTACAACTCCCGCCACGGTTATCTCCTGGCCAGGTTCTACCTGGTTGATCATCCTTATCTGGCTGCGGTCCCGGTACTGGCGGGGAATATGGTAGAGGAGATCTTCAATTTTTTCAATTCCAAGTTTCCCCAGCATCTTTGCCCGGCGGGGGCCTACCCCTTTTACATCCTGGATATTTTTTTCCAGTCCAGTCACCTTCACCGCTCCTCCCAAAAAAAATCCTAATACATTCCCCTGAATGCATTAGGATTTATAATATTCCCAATTACCTTGGTGTTAGAATTATTCCTATAGCTCCAGGGCCAGTATGTGTCCCAACAACCGGACCCAGCTGGCTGATTTCAATATTCTGAGGCCCGAATTTTTCCTCTATGGTCTTTTTCAACCCTTTTGCTTCTTCTTCAGCTGCGGCATGTAAAATAGCCTGAAAGCAATTGGGGCCATGTTCTTCAATAAACTTTCCATAAAGTTCAGCAAGCCGCTGCAAAACCTTTTTATGCCCCCTTATTTTCTCCAGGGGAGAAACGTATCCCTCCCGGTCAACAGTAAGAATTGGTTTAATATTGAGTAGCGTTCCTACAAGGGCCTGGGCTTTGCCAATGCGTCCACCTTTTTCCAGGAATTCCAGGGTTTTAACCGAGAAATAAATTCGCTGGTTCTCCTGGGTTTTCTCGAGTTTTTTGAGTATTTCTTCCTTGGAAGAACCTTTTCGGGCTTCTTCAACGGCCATTCTGACCTGGAAAGCCAGGGAAGTAGTTACCGTTTTGGAATTAACAGGGACGATTTCCACATCAGAAAATTCCTTGGCTGCAAGGACTGCAGCCTGGTAGGTTCCGCTAAGTTTATCCGAAATATGAATGGAAATAATTGTGTCAAATTTTTGGGCAAGGTCTTTGTAAATTTCCACAAATCCTCCCATCGAAACCTGGGAAGTTGTGGGCAGTCGATCAGAGGTTTTCAATTTTTCATAAAACTTTTCAGGCGATATCTCGATCCCATCTAAAAAACTCTGATCCCCAAAATTAACGCTGAGTGGAGCAACAGTAATATCATATTCTTCAGCCGTTTGTTTTGTGAGATCAGCAGTGCTATCAGTTACAATCGCAATTTTCCCCAATAGGGTCACCTCCAGTTTATTCTACAGAAATTATAAGGTAATAAAGGGGCTGGTTTCCAGGGTACATCTCAACATCACAGTCGGAAAACTCCTCGGTAATCAACGCTTTAATCTCTTCGCCTTTTTCTTCGGAAATTTTCTCTCCCCGATAAACAGTAATTAAAAAGTCTTCATCGTCGACCATTTCCTTTAACAATTCCAGGGTAACCTTCCCAACATCAGTATTGGAAACAAGAATTTCTCCATTGAAAAGCCCAATAACGTCCCCTTCCTTGATATCCATACCACCAACAGTAGAATCACGGACTGCAAAAGTAACTTCACCGGTTTTGATTTCTTCCAACCCTTTTTCCATCTCTTTTATAATACTCTCAAATTCTTCTTCGGGGTTGATTCTCATCATAGCAGCAATTCCCTCGGGAATTGAAGTGGATGAAAGGACAACTATTTCTTTGTCGGTTACTTCTTTTACCTGTTCCGCTGCAAAAATTACATTTTTATTGTTCGGTAATATTACGATCTTCTCGGAGGGAACTTTTTCACAGCCTGCGGCGAGATCCTGAGTACTGGGGTTCATCGACTGCCCCCCGGTAACAAGTTCATCTGCCCCCAGGCTGGTAAATATATCACCTAGACCATCACCGGCTACAACGGCAACTACGCCGAAGTCTTTTTCCATGGGTATTTCTTCTTCACTAGAAGTTTCGGGAATGGAACCGTACCTGGCTGCTGTTTGTTCTTCCATATTGTCAATTTTGATTTTACTCAACCGCCCATATTGAACAGCATAATCAAGGACCTTCCCGGGGTTATTGGTATGAATGTGAACTTTGGTAACTTCTGTTGAGCCTACAACAAGCAGGTAATCTCCATGTTGATTGAGATACTTCCTGATTTTCTCGAGGTTAATTTCCTGCCCCTTAATCAGGAATTCGGTGCAATAAGCGTATTCAAGTTTTTCCGCTTCAGCTCTTCGGGAAGGATCTGCCTGGGCAACCTTTTTCAGTTCTTTTTCCAGAGTAATATCCCCTCTCAAGGCACGGAGGTAACCTTCAAGTATCAGGCAGAATCCCCGTCCTCCTGCATCAACTACATTGGCATCCTTCAAAACTTTAAGCATTTCAGGTGTTTTTTCCAGTGTTTCCTCAGCTTGCAGAAGAGTGACTTCAAGCAACTGCCGGAAATCATCGGTTTTTTCGGCTTCTTTTTTAGCCGCATTCGCAGCTTCCCGAACCACGGTGAGAATTGTTCCCTCCACTGGTTTCATAACTGCCTTGTATGCCTTTTTTGCCGCCTCCCCGAGGGCATAAGAAAATTCTTTTGGACCCAGGTGCTTTTTATTCCGAGCACCATTAGCAAAACCCCGAAAAATCTGGGACAAGATAACTCCAGAGTTTCCCCGGGCTCCCATCAAAGAACCATTAGCGAAAGCATCTAAAACCTTACCAACTTCATTCTCCTCAATATTCTCAACTTCTTTTGCTGCATCAAAAAGGGTCAGATACATGTTAGTTCCTGTGTCTCCGTCGGGAACCGGAAAAACATTGAGGGCATCAACCTCGGCCTGATTTTCATTCAACCAGAGGGTGGCTGCAACTATCATCTTTTTCATCAGCTGGGCGTCGATTTTTTCTACCTTTTTTTCTGGAGAGGGATCAGTTTGTCTCACCAATTCTCACCCCCTGAACATATACATTGATTTTGCTCACCTGTAAACCCAGGATGTTTTTCATGGTAAACGCTACTTTATCAATAATGTTGTTTGCTACTTCAGTTATATTTGTCCCATACTCTACAATAACATAAAGGTCAATCACCAGCTTATCTCCCTCGCTGTTTACAGCGACACCACGGCTTAAGTTTTCCCTTCCTAATAATTCAGCCAGTCCATCCTGGATTTTTTTAGAGGCCATACCTACCAATCCATAGCACTCCATAGCTGCCAGTCCAGCAATATTTGCAATTACTTCTTTGGAGATATGAACTTTTCCCAGTTCATTTTGAAATTCTTGGGTCATTTGAAGCTCCCCCTTTCCTATACTAACACCTTCTAATATAAAATTCTCCTTTTACCCACTGGTTCCTGCAAATACCCTTGCATCCATACCCCTTTATGTGGTAAAATAAGGTGCTGTAAAGGAGGTGGAACAATGGCTAAAGTTTGCGCCATTTGTGGCAAAGGTAATAATTCTGCTAATCGAGTTCTCCAACGAGGAAAAGCAAAGCGCCTGGGCGGTGTCGGCCGTAAAACTACGGGTATCTCCCGCCGCCAGCAAAAACCCAACCTACAAAAAATCAAAGCAATGGTTGATGGTTCTCCTAAAAAAATAAAAGCTTGCACCACCTGTATTCGTTCCGGAAAAGTGGAACGTGCAATATAAAGAGAGAGGGCAAACCTCTCTTTTTGTTTTCTTGACCTATTCTATCAGACCCGCCTGCAAATTTCAAAAAACCCAAACCCTCTATCCCCCCTTATCCCTGCTTTAACTCCGGATTACAAGCAAAAATGGGGCCTTAAGCCCCGTATCCTCGAAAAAACCTATTTTTAGTTTCTAAAACCCTCTTTCAACTTATTTTTTTGGGAACAATCCTTTTCCTTCCAAAGATATCAACCACCTCAAGACAGCATTCTTTTTCCTCCCCATCCAGGGGGAGGCTCACTTTACGGGGAAAAGGTGGCATAATCACCGTTTTTTTCTGCCCATCAATTAAAACATTGATCTCCTCCAAAAGTTCTTCCGAATCCATTTTTTCCAGCAGGTTTTCCTCTCTCAGCGGCTGTTCATAATCATGGACCTCAATTTCGATTTTTCCCCCTTTTACTTCCATGTCGGCATCCAGCCTTCCCAGGGGAAGACCGGTTTGATCATAAAGAGGAAAAAGGAAAAGTTTATTATTTTTTTTGTCCAGTTTTTCAACCATCGACCAGGGATACTGTACATCCCACCAGTGGAGCTCCTCCCCACTGTCATAGTCTTTAAAAGTTTCAATTTCCTTTTCCCCAGGGCTAAAAACAGTTCTTGCCCCGGGAGAAGGATTTTTTTTGTAATATTCCTGGAACAAGTCCCCGCCTTTTTCCACAAGGAAGTTTCCGTCCCTCCGGAATTGATAGGGGTTTTTGACCCTTTTGCCGGCAAGAAAAAGACCAAAATTGTTCTGATCTATTCCAATCCACCTGCGATCAAGAGTATCAGCCGCCTCCAGGGTTGTTCCCGAACCACAAAAGGGATCGACAATTACATCTCCCGGGTCAGAGCTGCCCCTGATAATCCTTTCCAGTAGAGCGAGGGGTTTCTGGGTTGGATAGCCCAGCCTTTCCCGGGCTTGGGAATTAATGATTGGAACTTCCCAAACATCTTCGGGAGGTTTGCCCCGGGGGTTCACTTTTGTTTTTCTGCCAAATGATACTATCCCCTTTTCAGCCTGATCAAGGGTTCCTGGAGAATAAGGAACCCTGACTTCTTCCAGGTTGAACTTGTAATTATCAGATTTCGAATAAAAAAGAATTGTATCGTGTTTGCGCATATAATTTTTCTTTGTATAACCCGAGGGATCGTGGTACCACCAGATTATCTCATTGCGAAAATTCTGGGGTCCGAAAATTTCATCCATAATTAATTTAGTAGCGTGAACTGTCCGCCAGTCCAGGTGAACGAAAATGGAACCGCTTTCTGTTAATAGTTCCCGGCACTGTTCCAATCGGGCCCGGAGCATTTCCAGAAAGGTAGGGACCCCTGCACTCCAGGAATCCCGGAAACCCAGTTTTTCCACTTCCAGTTTACCGGCCCTGGTCCTAACCTTGCTGGAAAAACGGTTTCCCGTACAGAAAGGGGGGTCCATGTAAATAAGGTCGGCCTCGATACCTTTATTCAAAAGCAAGTTTAACCAGGGATAATTATCCCCCTGCAACAGGAGATTCAGCCCCCGATCTATTTCTTTTTCAGGAATTAAACGGGGTTCCCCCGGTGGTGGGGTAGAGCCCTTTCCGGGCCACTCCAGACCAATATTTTTCACCGAACACACCTTCCTCAATTATCCTTAAGAAAGCTTTCCAGTTTCCTCTCTTTAACCTCTTTTTGGAGTTCTTCTTTAAAGCGGGAAAATTCAAACTGGCCGGCCTCCCCCTTCTGCCGGTGGCGAAGAGCGACTTTTTCCGCTTCCATTTCCCGGTCACCAATAGCAAGCATGTAAGGCACTTTCTCTTTTTGGGCCTGCCGGATTTTATAACCGACCTTTTCATCTCGATCGTCAACTTCAGCCCTGATCCCTTCAATTTCCAGTTCCCGGCAAAGTTCGCGAGCATATTCCGCGTGGTTTTCACCTATGGGAATAAACCTGGCCTGGACTGGAGCCAGCCAGGTCGGGAAAGCTCCCGCGAAATGCTCGGTTATTATCCCCAAGAACCTTTCCAGGGCGCCAAATAAAGCCCGATGCAATAAAACCGGTCGATGCTCCTGCCCGTCCGGGCCCACATAGGTCAGGTCAAATCGTTGGGGTAACTGGAAATCGAGCTGAATGGTTCCCAGCTGCCAGCTTCTTCCCAGGCAATCTTCGATATGAAAATCAATTTTAGGGCCGTAAAAAGCTCCATCTCCTTCATTGAGCTGATAGGGAAGTCCTCTTTGTTCCAGGGCTGCAGCAAGTGCTTTTTCGGCCCGGTCCCAATCTTCATTACTGCCCATTGATTTTTCGGGCCTGGTGCTTAATTCCAGCCTGTATTTTAGACCAAAGGTATTGTAAATTTCCTCTGCCATGCGAATTACCCCAAGAACCTCATCAGTCACCTGTTCGGGGAGCATGTAAATATGCGCATCATCAATGTGGAACGAGCGAACTCTTAATAGCCCGTGTAAAACACCCGAAAGCTCATGGCGGTGGACCAGGCCCAGTTCGGTAACCCGCATGGGGAGTTCCCGGTAACTGTGGGGCCGGGATTTATAAATTAAAACTCCACCAGGACAATTCATGGGACGAATAGCATAGTTATCTTCATCAATTCTGGTAAAGTACATATTTTCCCGGTAATTATCCCAGTGCCCGGATTGATGCCAGAGATCTTCATTCAGGATCAGTGGAGTCCTTATTTCCTGGTAACCGTTGGTCCGGTGTAATTCTCGCCAGTACGCGGTCAATTCATTCCAGATTGCAACTCCACCCGGGTGCAGGAAGGGAAAACCCGGCCCTTCTTCATGCATACTGAATAGATCGAGCTCTTTTCCAATCTTCCTGTGGTCTCTTTTCTTAGCCTCTTCCAGGCGATACAGGTACTGTTTTAATTCTTTTCTATCCGCAAAGGCAGTCCCATATATTCTCTGCAGCATTTTATTCTTTTCATCACCACGCCAGTAAGCTCCAGCTACACTGAGCAGCTTAAAAGCTTTTAATTGCCCGGTCCTTTCCAGGTGGGGCCCTCTACAAAGGTCAAAAAAATCTCCCTGGCGGTAAATTGACACTTCTTCCCCGGGCTCAAGCTCTTCTAATAGCTCCAATTTATAGGTTTCGTTCTCTTTTTCCAGTAATTTCCTGGCTTCTTCCCTGGACAAGACCTCCCTTTCTAAAGGAAGGTTTTCTTTGATTATTTTTTTCATCTCCTCTTCTATTTGGCCTAAGTTTTCGAGGTTAATTCTTTCATCCAGGTCAAAATCATAGTAGAAGCCGTCTTCAATTGCCGGCCCGATACCCAGCTTAACGTTTGAATAAAGCCTTTTTACCGCCTGTGCCATTACGTGTGCTGCGGTATGGCGATAGCTTTCCAGGTTTTGGTTTTCCATATCCTCTGCCTCCTTGCTTGATTTTTATAATAAAAAACCCCTCGTCTCAAATGTAGAGACGAAGGGTTCGCGGTCCCACTCTACTTGGCTCGGGTTAAGCCCTCTCTCCAGTATTAACGGCCTGCGCCGGGCTTGCTTAATCAGGTAAACCTTTTCGGCAGCCAGCTCTCGGGTGGTTTTCAGTGCGGTTTCCTGAGGAAAACTTCCAGCCGTGGTTTTCCCTCTCTGCCAGTAGGGCACACCTACTCTTCCCGGTCATCGCTTTTTTTGCTTTGCCTAATTTTACCCGGTTTTTTTTCTTTTGTCAACTTTCCGGTTTTAAAATTTAACCCTGACGTTTTCTCTCTCCTCTGTTTTGGCTTCGAAATAAGGTTCCTCTGTAAAATTAAAAAGCCTGGCCAGAATTAAGGTTGGAAACTGCCTGATTGCAGCCCGGTAGGACATAACCTTATCATTGTAATTTCGGCGAACCCTTTCGATGCTGTTTTCAGTTGAAGATAATTCCTGCTGTAACTGGAGGAAATTTTGATTTGCCTTGAGGTCAGGATAGGATTCCGCGACAGCAATCAAACGTCCCAGGACACCTCCCAGCTGGTTTTCCGCATCAATTCTCTCTTCTGTATTCTGTGCCTGGGCTACCATATTACGGGCTTTTGTTACTTCTTCAAAAACTTCTTTTTCATGCTTGGCATAGCCCTTTACTGTCTCAACAAGATTGGGAATCAGGTCAAACCTTCTTTTTAACTGGACGTCAATCTGGGCCCACGCACCTTCAACACTGTTCTTTTTTCTAACAAGAGCGTTATAACCCATCAGTCCCCAAAATGCCAATAAAACTATAACAATAAAGAAAATAATCATTCCAATTCCCCACCCTTTCCCTTATATTTTTCTTTAATACAATATTAAAATGATAGTAAAATTATACCAGTATTTTTTCCAGCCTGTCAATTATTTTCCAATACCAGTCGCTCAAGGGTTGCAATTGCAGTCCTTATTTCTTCTTCGGTGTTGAAAAAACCGGGACTGAAACGCAGGGTTCCCCCGGGAAAGGTTTGCAGGGCCCTGTGGCCCGCGGAACAGCAGTGCAGGCCTGACCTCACAAGAATGCCCTCCTCACCCAGCTGATATGCTAAAATACCCGTGTCCTGTCCTTCCACAGTAATGGAAACAGTAAGAACATTTTCTTCCCCGGAAACACCTATTACTTTAACACCCGGAATTTGGCCAAATCCTTTAATTAATTTCCCCGCCAGGGTTTTTTTCTTTGCTCCAACCCGATCCAGCCCTTTTTCCAGGATATATTCAATTCCCTTTCTCAGGCCGATTATACCCGGAGTATTGGGAGTGCCGCTTTCCATTTTGTCGGGCAGAAAATCGGGTTGAAATTCGCTATCAGAAATACTCCCGGTTCCACCCTGGATTATGGGGTTAATAGCCCGGGCTGCCTTTTCACTGAGGAGCATCCCTCCCGTTCCAGGAGGACCGAATAGCCCTTTATGTCCGGTAAAAGCAGTTATATCAATTCCGGCCTCCTGGGCATCTACAGGAATGCTTCCGGCAGTCTGGGCTGTATCAACCACAAAAAAGGGGTTCCGTTCTTTTAAAACCGCTCCTACCCTGGGAACGGGTATAATCTTTCCGGTAATATTGGAAGCGTGGTTGAGAACTACAACCCTGGTCTGCGGCGTGAGCAGGCTGATAAAATCATCTTCAGCAAAATCCTGCCGGGAAAAAGGGTAAACCGAAAGAGAAATCAATCCTTTTTTCTCCATGGTTTTTAAAGGACGCCAGACAGCATTATGCTCAAGATCAGAGGTAATTACATGGTCCCCTTTCCTTAAAAGTCCATAAAAAGCAAAGTTTAAAGACTGAGTTACATTCTGACTGAAAACAACGTTTTCTGGGGAATAACATCCAAAAAAACCCGCAACCGTTTCCCGGGTTTTTAATATTTCTCTTCCTGCTTCTAAAGAACATTCATACCCGCCCCGTCCGGGATTGCAGCCCTCTTCTTTTAGAAAATGACTCATGGCTTCAATAACTACTGCTGGTTTGGGCCAGGAAGTAGCTGCGTTATCAAGGTAGATTTTTCTTGTCAAGTTAACTCGCTCCTTTCTTTTAAAAACAGGAAAAATTTTTCAACCCAGCCCGGGAAAACCCTCCTGGGGTTGTAAACCACATAAAAATTCCTGTATAAATCGAGTCCCTTGATAAAAAATTCCCCCAACTCATCAGCTTTATTTAACGCTACTGAAGAAATAACCCCTACTCCCAATCCCTGCCGGACGTGGTTTTTTATCCCTTCCAGGCTGTTGATTTGCAGGTAAACTTTAAAGTTTTCCAGGGAAAAACCCCTGGAAGCTAAGCCATCGCTCAATATCTTTCTGGTTGCAGAACCAGGCTGGGGAACAATTAATGGCTTTTCAAGAAAATCTTTAATTTCTATTTCCTTACCCTGCCAGGGATGTCCCCCGGGGATTATCCCAACCATTTTATCCCGGTAAAGAAGAAACTGCTCCAGGTCTTTTCCCAGCTCCCCTTCCCCGGTTATCCCCAGATCACTTTGATAACTGGCAACCAGTTCCCTGGCTTTCTGACTGGGGGTAAGGTTGAGAGAAAAAGAAATATCCGGATTTTCTTTTTGAAAGCTACCTAACAACCGGGGTAGCAAATAGGTTCCGGGAGTTGATGATGCAGCTATCTCTATTGTGCCTTTTGTTTCAACTTTAAACCGGGATATCTGCTCAAGACCTTTTTCTTTCATATTTATTATATCCCGGGCTATGGGAAAAAATTCTTCACCTGCAGGGGTTAAAACAACTTTTCTCCCTCTCCTCTCAAAAAGAGGAGACCCAACCTCTCTTTCCAGTTGAGCGATATGGGAACTAACAGTTGGTTGAGTTAAAAAAAGGCTCACTGCCGCCCGGGAAAAAGTTCCTTTTTTAACCACTTCAACAAAAATTTCTAATCTGTGGAAATCCACCCCAATCCCCCTTTTTTTTATTGGCTGTATCTATATATTATATTTATTCTATTTATATTTGCAATTTACTTTTTCCTCTTTTTGCCTTTATAATATTTACATTGGAAAAAATCAAAGAGGAGCTTGCAATGAGCAGCAATAAACTCGTTATCATCGCAGGAATTCTTGTCGGTTTGCTTGGTGCTTCCCTGGTTTTGTGGGGCAATCCCCTGAATATGGGTAACTGTGTGGCCTGTTTCGTAAGAGATATAGCAGGGGAACTGGGGCTCCATCGAGCAGCCCCGGTTCAGTAACTCCGGCCAGAAGTAATTGGTTTTATTTTAGAAGTCTTTATTCTCTCTATTTTTACTGGGGAATTAAAACCCCCTGGAGGTTCAGCCCCCTTAATTCGGTTCTCCCTGGGGGTGATTATGATGATAGGGGCCCTGGCCTTACTGGGTTGGCCCCTGCGGATGCTTTTGCGCCTGGCAGCGGGGGATCTGAATGCCCTGATCGGATTTTTTGGATTTGCTGGGGGGATCTGGGCCGGAGTCCAGCTTTAAACAAAACCAATGGGTTTATTGTCCCAGCTATTATGGCTATTTTATTGATAATTTTCGTTTTATCTCCTGGAATTTTTCTTTCCAGTACTACAGGGCCGGGCTTTTAAGAGCACCTTTATTGCTGACTCTGGGGGCAAGGTTGTTAGTGGGTATCCTGGCTCAGCCCAGCAGGCTCTGCACAGTTGGTGCCTTAAGGGATTTATTCTTAATAAAAATTCCCATCTATTTCTTGGTATTGTTGGGATATTTGCCGCAGCGCTTGTGAGAAATATTTTCCTGGGAAATTTCTCCCTCGGCTTTACCGAACAGCCCGTTGCCCATACTGATGCTAGCTGGAATTTCCTGGGTTTAGGGTTTGTTGGCTAAACTGCAGTAATGCTCGGGGGCTGTCCTCTCCGCCAGTTAATACTTGCTGGAGAAGGTAATACCGATTCCGGGCTGGTTTTTATGGGTATGCTTGCCGG
>Ga0207421_10001090_pt1 | contig 35300 bp, 39 predicted proteins | sample SodLakKL_010_SED_4_FD_187542 | JGI IMG/M metagenome (GOLD analysis project Ga0207421, IMG submission 187542) | Alkaline sediment microbial communities from Lake Tanatar, Kulunda Steppe, Russia - 8KL_010_SED (SPAdes) (version 2) | ecosystem: Environmental > Aquatic > Non-marine Saline and...
AAGCCAGTGCACGCAGCATTGACATCAAACGCTGGAATGTTTTTAGCACCCAGGCGTTTTTGAAGCAGTTGTGCAATGCCGGGGAACACATAATCACCGGTTACTGTACCAACAATAATCATGTCCAATTCTTGGGCGTCCATACCAGCACGTTCAAGTGCCATTGTTGCGGCGTTAAATGCTAAGTCCGAGGTGTTTTCATCAATCGTAATGGCACGCTTTTCAATGCCGCTGCGGCTTTTAATCCATTCATCAGAGGTTTCAACCAATTGTTCCATGGTTTGATTGGTAACCATATTGTCCGGTTGATAAGCCCCTGTAGAAATAATTTTTGTTCCCATTAACTGATGACTCCTTTTAAGTTATCATAATTGAAGCGCTGGAAGAAACCAAGGCTTCGGAACTTGTTATAGCGCTGATCTTTGATTTCTTGCGCTGTTTTATTGTTAAATGATTGTAATGCTTGATCCAAAGTTTGATCTATTGAATCAAATGTTTTTTTATAATCATGGTGCGCACCGCCCAATGGCTCAGGAATAATGCCTTCTATCATGTTGAATTCTTTTAAATCCGGTGCGGTTATTTTCATCACTTCTGCGGCTTTTTGAGCAAGCGTTGAATCTTTCCACAAAATGGATGCATAGCCTTCAGGTGAAAGAATTGAATAAATTGAATGTTCCAGCATGTATACATGATTGCCAACACCAATAGCGAGCGCACCACCGCTGCCTCCTTCGCCTAAAACGACCGCAATGATGGGGACTTCCATATCACTCATCGCAAATAAATTTTCGCTGATTGCATTGCTTTGTCCGCGTGCTTCCGCGCCAATACCAGGAAATGCGCCCGGGGTATCGATGAAAGTGATAATGGGGCGTTTGAATTTTTCTGCTTGCCGCATAAGTCTTAAGGCCTTTCGGTATCCTTCAGGATGGGGCATACCAAAATTGGTATGAATGTTGTCTTCAGTCGTTTTTCCTTTTTGTTGGGCAATAACGGTTACTGGACGGTCTTTATAAAATGCCACGCCACCGATGATTGCTCGGTCATCACTGTAAAGACGGTCCCCCTTCATTTCAATGAAATCTTCAAAAATATGATCAATAACATCCTGAGCATTGGGACGTTTAGGGTGACGCGCGAGGAGTACTTTGTCCCACGCATTCAACTCAGTCATCATTTCTTGTTTATAATCTTTGATTTGTGAAGTAATCTGTTTGATTGCGGATGGATCATCGAGACTTTTTAGTTCTTCTTCCAATTTTAAAAGTTTTTTCTCTTTTTCTAGTATATCCACTGGTTACACCCCCGATACTTCATGCATACTCAGCAATTTGTGTAATGTATGTCTTAAATTATGACGATGTACAATGGTGTCAATCATGCCTTTTTCTTCTAGAAATTCACTTCTTTGAAATCCTTCAGGCAAATCTTGCTTGATGGTTTGTTTAATCACACGGGGTCCAGCAAACCCAATCAATGCATTAGGTTCTGCGATGATGATATCCGCCAGCGTTGCATGCGATGCGCTGACACCACCAGTTGTTGGGTGCGTAAGAACACTAATAAAAAGCAACCCTTCTTCGTGAAGTCGTTTGATAGCGCCTGAGGTTTTCGCCATTTGCATTAACGAAAAAATGCCTTCTTGCATACGCGCACCGCCTGATGCAATAAACATGACAAGTGGCAAACGCTTTTGGATGGCATACTCAGCACTCTTGGCAATTTTTTCACCGACCACACTGCCCATGGAGGCCATCATGAAATAAGAGTCCATCACGCCAATAACGAGGGGCATACCTTCAATACGTGCATAACCATAAATATAGGCCTCATCGATATTGCTTTTTTGTTTTGCATCTTCAAGTTTTTGTTCGTAACCTTCAATAAAGAGCGGATCAAGTGAAATATAGCCAAGTCCTTTTTCTTTGAACGAGTGCTCATCGACCAAGTAACGAAGACGGTCCACAGCCTTTAAACGAAAATGGTATCCACAGCTTGGACAAACTTGTGTGTGTTTTTCTAACTTTTTAGCAGAAAACGTCTCACCACACCCATCACATTTTTTATAAAGGCCTTTGGGAACGTCAGGTTGTTTAGATGGATTGATTGATTGTGATTGCTTATGCATAAGACGATGTTTAAACTGTTTTTGTTTCTCTAGTTGGCTTTTGAGTTCATCAGGTTTCATAATCAAGTAACGCCTCCAACTGGTTTTCAATATAGGCCGTTGACACGTTGCCTTTGATAAATGAAGGATTCATCAAAATCATCATGTGAAAAAACTGATTGGTTGTGACTCCACTAACAATCAACTCTTCAAGTGCAGCGCGAAGCTTAGCAATCGCATCATCGCGTGAATACCCATGAGCGATTAGTTTTCCTATCATTGAATCATAATGAGGCGGTACTTGATAACCCGGGTAAACCGGGCTATCAAACCGTATACCGAGCCCTTGAGGAATGTGAAGCAAACCAATGGTGCCGGGAGATGGTCTAAAATCCTGTTTAGGATCTTCCGCATTGATGCGTAGCTCAATCGCATGACCATTGAACGTAATATCTTCTTGTGTGTGGCGTATCGCCTCACCTGAAGCAATGCGAAGCTGTTCTTCAATCAAATCAATGCCGCTGATCATTTCACTGATAGGATGTTCCACTTGAATGCGGGTGTTCATCTCAATAAAATAAAAGGCGTCATCACTGACGATATATTCAATGGTGCCAGCATTTTCATACCCTACAGCCTTGACAGCGTTGAGTGAAGCTTCATACATTTGCGCTTCAAGAGATGCATCGATATTGGCCGGTGCTTCTTCTAGAACTTTTTGATTTCTTCGCTGAATTGAACAATCTCTTGTCCCCACATGGACCGCATTGCCATACTTGTCACCAAGGACCTGAACTTCAATATGTCTTGGATTTTCCACAAACTTCTCGATGTAGACACCATCGGATGAAAACGCGGCTTGGGCTTCCTGCTTGGCCGCGTCAAACTGTTGTTCAAATTGATCGCGGCGTTTAACAATGCGCATGCCGCGTCCACCACCGCCTGCCGAGGCTTTAATCAATATTGGATATCCAATATCTTCAGCGAGTTGTTTGCCTTCTTCTAACGACACCTCACCGGAACTCCCAGGAACCAACGGAACGTTTGCTTCTTTCATCAATTGTTTGGCCCTTGATTTATCTCCCATGGATTCAATGACCGATGAACGCGGTCCAATGAACGTCAATCCACAAGACTCAACAAGCGCCGCAAAACTGGCATCTTCACTTAAAAAACCGAAGCCGGGATGGATGGCTTCACAATTTGTTCCAATGGCTGCTGAAATAATGTTTTCCTGATTTAAGTAGCTTTTAGATGCAGGTGCCTTTCCAATGCAAACGGCTTGGTCCGCAAGATGAACATGCAGGGCATCTGCATCCGCTTCAGAATAAACGGCAACACTTTCGATGCCGAGTTTTTTACATGTTCGAATGATCCGTACAGCAATTTCGCCCCGGTTCGCTACCAAAAGTCGGTGAATCATGGTTTTAACTCCATAATAACCTGGTCATACTGAACCATGTCGCCATCACCTGTATGAATAGAAACCACACGACCATCATGAGGCGCGCTAATTTCATTCATAACTTTCATCGCTTCTATAATGCACACGGTATCACCTTTATTTACCCATTGGCCTTCTTTCACAAAGGGACCCTTCTCAGGCGAAGGCGCTTCATAAAATGTGCCAACAAGCGGGGCCTTAATTGGGATCAACTCTTCACTTTGGTCTGAAACTTGCTCTGTTTGTGAGGAGGGTTCATGCAAAACATCTTCAGTCGCTTCCGGATGCGGAACGTGAACGGCAGTATTACCGTTTGGCTTATTCAATTCAATCTTCACATCTTCTTTTTCAAGTTTCATACTGGATAAAGAAGATTCCTCAAACATTTTAATAATGGTTTTTAATTCACGGTTTTTCATGGGTATCTCCCCTTGTTTCTATCAATCTATTCTTGATTGCACGTCTTATTTAACACTTTCAATATAATCGAGTACATCTTGAACAGTTTTTAATGATTGCGCTTTTTCATCACTGATTTCAACCTCAAATTCTTCTTCGAGTGCCATAATCAGTTCGACAACATCTAAAGAATCTGCACCAAGGTCATCGAGGATAGCGGCTTCTTTGGTTACTTTTTCTGTGGGCACATCCAATTCTTCAGATATAATGGACTGAACTTGTTTGAACATCAAAACACCTCCTTTGACGAGCATTATACTTGCGAATGATTTGCATGTCAATACCATTTGAACTTCAAACAACATTGATGACGAACTAGCAATTACTATGGATAAACAAAATGAGAAAGATTCATGCAAATTAAAAAAAACCATTGGAATGAAAATGTCTTATTCAAGGGAATTAAAACATTTTGATTCCAATGGCCATTAAAGGTTTGTGCACTAAACACGGCGATTGTGTTTTGTTCGCTTACAAACCTATTGTTGTTTTGGATACGTGAATTCCAGTGCAGCGCAAGGCATCATCCCCTTAGAAGTATTACATTGCAAAGAAACATCAAAATCATAAAACTTGACGCGTTCTCCTTTATAGCTTACGTCCAAAGCATTCATGTCTGTTGAAGCCTTAAAGTGTCTAAACAAGTTCTCAACAGAGCGTGTTGCCAATTGACTAACGTGTTTTTTGAACTGATCTTTAATGGCAGTTAAATCATGATTATGTCCGGTCTCATCTGCTAAAGCGGTTTGTTTTGGAGAGTCAAATGACTGATTAACGTTTAATCCTACACCAATAATGTAGTGTGATTGCATTGCATAACTTTCTATGAGAATGCCTGCAATCTTTTTTTGATTGATGTGAATGTCATTGGGAAGTTTAATCTTAGCATCAACGCCGTAAGCTTTAAGTGTATTTACAATGCTGAGCGCCGAAATGAACAGTGCCTGGTTTTGTTGTGTAATTGCGGGATGGAAAAAAGACGCTAGCATATTTAACCCTTGTGAAGACTCCCAGCGTCTTCCGCGGCGTCCTCGCCCGTTCGTCTGAAAGTCTGCAGTCACCATCATTGGCGCTTCTTCATATGCAAGATGAGTTTTAATCACATCGTTGGTGGATGATACGATTTTATAATGTGTTGTTTTCAAAGCCACCCTCTCCTTAACAAAAACGCCCGCAGTCGCGGGCGAGTTTTTAGCGTTTTGAAGCCTTTGCTTCGCGAATGTTTTGTTTGAGTTTGCGTTCCGCTTTTAAGAAATCCTGTGTGCGTTTGCGGTTTTCTTCTAAACGGGCTTTCCTGACCTCTTCAAGGTGTTCCATGGCACTGTCCTTGTTAAGCCCGACATGGGCTTCTTGTGCAACAACGCTAATCACGTTGTCCTGCACTTCAAGGGCACCATTGACAATCACTGTAAATAAGACGTCCTGGCTTCTAACCATTTTCACATAGCCAACATCTATTGCACTGATCAATGGCGCGTGATTTTTCATTAACGCAAAATCACCGTTATTTCGGCTGGATACAACAACATAATCAACAGTTTCGTTATAGAGTTCTCCAGCGGGTGTGATTACAACCATTTGCATGGAATCACCTACTCTTTGAGTTTTTTGGCTTTTTCAACCACATCATCTATGCTTCCGACCAAACGGAAAGCATCTTCAGGGTAGTCATCATATTTGCCTTCCAGAATGCCTTTAAATCCACGAATGGTTTCATCAATGGGCACATAGGATCCCGGTTGACCGGTGAATTGTTCGGCAACGTGGAAGTTTTGGCTTAGGAATAAACGGAGTCGGCGTGCACGATGAACAATCAATTTGTCATCTTCACTGAGTTCATCCATACCCAAAATCGCAATGATGTCGAGCAATTCATTATATTTTTGAATGGTTTGTTGGACTTGGCGTGCAACATCGTAGTGTTCTTCACCAACAATATCAGACTCTAAAGCACGTGAAGAAGAGTCAAGTGGATCAACTGCTGGATAAATCCCTTCTTCTGAGATTTTACGTGAAAGGTTTGTCGTCGCATCCAAGTGGGCAAATGTTGTAGCAGGTGCAGGGTCTGTATAGTCATCAGCTGGTACATAAATAGCCTGAATGGATGTGATTGACCCTTCTTTGGTGGATGTGATGCGTTCTTGAAGCTGACCCATCTCAGTCGCGAGTGTTGGTTGATAGCCCACCGCTGATGGCATACGTCCAAGCAGTGCTGATACTTCCATACCCGCTTGCGTGAAGCGATAGATGTTATCAATAAATAAGAGCACATCCTGTTGTTTCTTATCACGGAAATGTTCAGCCATCGTTAGACCAGTTAACCCAACACGCATGCGTGCGCCTGGGGGTTCATTCATCTGACCAAACACCATGGCGGTCTTCTTAATAACCCCTGATTCGCTCATTTCGTGATAAAGGTCATTTCCTTCACGGGTACGCTCACCAACACCGGCGAAAACACTGATTCCGCCGTGTTCTTGAGCAACGTTATGAATAAGTTCCTGAATCAATACGGTTTTACCGACACCGGCGCCACCGAAAAGACCAATCTTACCACCCTTAACATATGGGGCGAGCAAGTCGACAACTTTGATTCCGGTTTCCAAAATTTCAGTTTCACTTCTGATTTCATCAAGCTTAGGCGCCTGACGGTGGATCGGCATACGTTCAACAGAATCGCCTACAGGATCTCGTTCATCGATTTCCTCACCGAGAACGTTGAAAATGCGACCCAAGGTTTTATCACCAACAGGGACACTGATGGGTTTTTCCATGTCTATAGCTTCCATCCCGCGGAATACACCATCGGTTGAGTCCATAGCAATCGTACGGACTGCATTGTCTCCTAGATGCAACCCGACTTCGAGTGTCAAGTCGATATCCGGCGTGGAGCCTTCAAACGTGTGTTTTATGTGAATTGCATGGTTGATTTCCGGTAGTTTTTCATCAAATGTAACGTCAACAACCGGGCCCATGACTTGTGTAACGCGTCCTTTGTTCATAGTTTTCCTCCTTTATTTCACCGCTTCGGCGCCACCGATGATGTCTGTAAGTTCAACGGTGATGGCATCCTGACGGGCGCGGTTGTAACTGATTTGCAATGATTCAATGACATCATTGGCATTGTCCGTCGCGCTTTGCATTGCGGTCATGCGTGAGGCGTGTTCACTGGCCTTGGCTTCTAAAATCATACCGTAAAGCAAGTTGGTTACATACATGGGAATGACTTCTTGAAGCACGGATTGAGCACTGGGCTCATAGTTATATATGGTTCTGTACGTCTGGTCGTCATCGTCTTCGGCTTCTAACAATGGGTTTTGTTCAAGGGGAACAAGCGTTGTTGAACGCACATGTTGTGTCAGTGTGTTCACAAATTGATTGTAAAATACGACAATCTTATCAAACTTCCCAGAGAGATATCCAGTAATGAACGTATCGGAAATTTGCCGGAAATCCAGAAATTGCACATCATCACGGATTTGAATGACGTCGTCATGAATCATTGTATAGCCGTTGCGTTTCGCAAACGCAAACGCCTTATACCCAAGTGCCGCAATTTCAAATTCGCTGTTGTCGTCATGTGTTTCATTGATGTGTTTTTGAAACGCCTTGAAAATGTTGTTGTTATAAGGGCCTGCAAGGCCGCGGTCACTTGAGACAATGATGTAAACTGTCTTATTGATTTCTTCGCGGGCTTCAAGCATTGAGTGCGATAATTCCCTGTCACTTTTCAAGACACGCGAAAGCACACGGCTTAAACGCTCAGGCAGTGGACGATAGTTTTTGATCGCACGTTCTGCTTTTTGAAGTTTAGCCGCTGAGACCATGTGCATGGCTTTGGTGATTTGTGAGGTTTTTGTCGTTGCGTTGATTCGATTTTTAATCTCACGCATTGAACTCATAAAATGGCCTCCTTACGCAAAATTCCGCTTGAATTTTTCAATAACACTGTTCATGTCGTCTTTATCCGGAAGGGTTTTGTCTTCTTTGATGGTTTTAAGAAGTTGTTTCCCTTCCTCGTCGTTTTCAAAAAAGTCGTGCAACTCTGATTCAAACCGTGTAATATCTTCTTTTTTCACGTCATCCAAATACCCTTCAGTAAGCGCAAAAATACTAATTACTTGATATTTGACATCCATAACATCGTGAAGGCCTTGTTTCAGGATTTCAACTGTACGCTCACCACGTTCGAGTTTTTTACGCGTCGCTTCATCAAGATCGCTACCAAACTGTGTAAATGCTTCAAGCTCACGGAAAGATGCCAAATCAAGCCTAAGTGTCCCGCTTACTTTTTTGATGGGTTTGATTTGTGCACTACCGCCAACACGGCTTACGGATAGTCCCGCGTTAATCGCTGGGCGTACACCAGAATTGAACAAATCACTTTGAAGGAAAATTTGGCCGTCAGTAATCGAGATAACATTGGTTGGAATATACGCTGAGATGTCGCCGGCTTTTGTTTCGATGATGGGCAAGGCAGTAATGGAACCGCCACCTAAGTCATCACGAAGCTTCGCCGCACGTTCAAGTAAGCGCGAATGAAGATAAAAGACATCACCCGGGAATGCCTCACGTCCTGGTGGACGGCGTAACAACAAGGAAAGTTCACGGTAAGCGACAGCGTGTTTGGAAAGGTCATCATACACGATGAGCACACTTTTACCTTGATGCATGAAGTGTTCACCAATACTTACCCCCGCATAAGGTGCCAAGTAGAGTAACGGGGCGGGCTCACTTGCAGAAGCGCTGACAACGATTGTATAATCATGTGCGCCATGTTGCTTGAGTGTTTGTTGCACTTGTGCGACCGTTGATTCTTTTTGTCCAATGGCCACATAAATACAAATGACATCTTCTTCTTTTTGGTTGATGATTGTATCAAGGGCAATGGCAGTTTTACCAGTTTTTCTATCTCCGATGATCAACTCGCGTTGGCCGCGGCCGATCGGCACAAGGGCATCAAGCACTTTAATTCCCGTCTGCAGGGGTTCATCGACCGATTTACGGCTCATGACACCCTGCGCTTTTTGTTCAAGGGGGCGCGTCTCTTTAGTATCAATACTGCCAAGACCATCAATGGGTTGACCCAGTGGATTGATTGCACGTCCAAGCATGTCTTCACCCACGGGCACTTCAAGAATACGGCCACTGGTCTTAACAGTGTCGCCCTCTTTGATATTGGTAGTTTCATCCAAAATAATAGCGCCCACATGGTCTTTTTCCAAGTTAAGAGCCATACCGAAAACGTCATTACCAAAGTCTAAGAGTTCACCACTCATGGCTTCATCCAAACCATGGATGCGTGCGATGCCATCACCAACACTGATGACAGTCCCAACACTTTCCGTTTTGATTTCTTTGGAATACTTTTCTATTTGCTGTTTGATTAGGGTGCTGATTTCACCCGGATTCACTTTGCTCATGGTTTCACCTGCCTATTTGGTCAACTGACGCTTCATTTGGGAAAGTGTGTGGTTGATGGTGTCGTCGATAACTTTGCCTTCAAATTCAAAACGCAAACCACCGACAATCTTTTCATCCAAACGATTTTCAAGGGTCACTTGACGGTTATATTTTGCTTCGTATTGTTGTTTTAAGTTTTCTTTTCGTTTAGCGTCCAGCGGACGTTTGCTGTAGACAATGACGTGCATGCGTTTAAAGCGATTGTTAATCAATGCTTTATAGTCTTCATAAATATCGGGGACATATTCGAACCGGTTATTGTCAATGAGAACATAAAGAAAATGTTGCAAAGTTTCACTTACATTAAGTGAATCAATCAAATCGCGTTTTTTGGTTTTCTCAACGCCTGGATGCATAAAAAACTGCATCGATGCATCATCCAGTCCTTGTTTTAAAGCATCGTATTCTTCTAAGACGTCATTTAGCACATCCGCATCACTTGCAACCTCAAAAAGCGCAACTGCATATTGTTCGCTAAGTGCGCTCATTGTTCATTGACCTCTTTAATGGCTTCATCGATCAATTGATTATAGGTTGATTTTGGCAACTTCTTTTCAATGACTTTTTGTGTGAGATGGGTTGCAATCTCAATCATTTCATTGCGCATTTTATTGCGGGCAAGTTCGAGTTCTCTGTCCATGTCCTTTTGTGCATTGTTTTTGATGCGTTCCGCTTCGTTTTTCGCTTCACGGACTATCTCACGGCGTGTATCTTCTCCGCGACTTTTAGCATCATCAACGATGCTTTTGGCACGCTCTTTTGCTTCCTTTAGTGTCTCTTCAGCCTCTTTTTTCATTTGCTTGGCTTCTTCGTTTTGTTCAGCCGCTTCAGTGAGCTCGCTATCAACGATTTCCTTGCGCTTGTCTAAAAAGGCTGTTATTTTTTCCCAGAAGAAAACTTTAACCACAACAATAAGGAGAATGGTTGCAATAATTTGAACGGCCATCTCCACAGGGTCAAGCTGGGTCAGCCCAGAAAACTCAACCAAACGGTCGATGGCGTTTGAGAATGATTCAATCATAAATGATGCCTCCTACTCGCAGTGGATTTTTAAGTGGTAAAAATAAGAACAAATGCAATGATAAGCGAGTAAAGACCAGTGGTTTCGGCCATGGCCTGACCAACAAGCATGGTCGTTGTAATCTTACCGCTCGCTTCAGGTTGACGACCGACTGCTTCAACGGCTTTTCCGCCTGCAAACCCTTGTCCAATACCGGCACCCAGACCACCAATCATGGCAATCCCTGCACCAAGCATGGCAAGACCTTGAATAAAAAATTCGTTGTACTCTACTGCTAATAAGAACATAATAATTCCTCCATTAAATTTATTTATATGTGCTTTACATTAAAACTATGCTTCGGATGATTCAATCGCCATTGACAAGAAAATTGTCAAAAGCATGAAATAGACAAAGGCTTGAATAAGACCAAAGCCAATGTTGAAAATTGGATGCGCAATCACAGTGATTGGCAAGACGCTCAGTGCTGAAGGCAACAGCGAATAGAATAACACAGTGATCACGGCACCACTCAGTAAATTACCAAAGAGACGAAGTCCCATGGCCAGTGGCGTTGATAATTCGCTGACCAAGTTCACTGGTAATAATAAAGGTGAAGGGCTGGCCAGGTCTTTCAGCCGGTTTTTTGGTGTGCGTATCCAAAGACCGGACACTTGAATGATTAAAAAGGCAAGTAAACTAAACGAAAGGGCAATGTTTATATTGGAAAGCGGGGTTTGCAGTCCAATCAAAGAGGCCACATTCGCAAAAGCCAAGTAAATCAAAATCCCGGTAAGCAATGGGGTGAATTTTCGCCAGTGTTCACCATAAAACCCTTTTATGAATTCATTTAGTTTATCAATACCAAGCACTACTATGAAGATCGGGCCTTTAAACGGCTTGGCAGGATCCAGCTTTTCAACCTTCTTGCCAAGCAGTATAAGTACAATCATGGCTATGATAATGACAATGAGTGAGCTAAGCATATTTGGACTCATTTAATCACTTCCTCGAAATAAGACTGCTGTAATAATTAACGCGACTTTAAACGATGTGAAACCAACAAACGTTGGAATCATACTGAGGCCTTCACCATAATAAGCGATAACTAAGATGATGGCGTATAGTATAAATCTGAAAATATAGTTTTGAATCGCCCGGCGCTTTAAAAGCGCGGGGTCTTTATTAAGTGTGTTAAACGTGGTTTTATAATTGTGACTCATCAACATGACACTGGTGATAGACCCTAGAAAGAAACTAACCGCGATGACTTGGTCAAAAATCAACCATGCCAAAAACGACACAATAATCACATAAGGCCACACCACCGCAAATGTACGGACCAATACATTGGGTTCTTCATTCATCTGAGTTCTCTCCTAACCGATAAATCCGCTTCATGAAGTTTGCAATTGCGCCAAGTGCGCCCAATACCATCGTAATAATGACAAAGAAACGCTCAAAATCCAGCAGAGAGTCGATAAATCGTCCGACGAAAAAACCGATCAGCACTGCCACCAGCATTTCCCAGACAAAATGTGATGCAATGGCAAATAGTTTCAGTAAAAACCGTTTATCCAATGGTTAGGATTCGAGTTTATCAATACGGCGTTGATGGCGCTCAGCCTGGGAAAACGCCGTGTCCAACCATGTATCGACAATCATTTTGGCGAGTTCATCGCCTATGATGCGTCCACCCATGGAAAGGACGTTTGAATCATTGTGTTCGCGCGTTGCTTTTGCTGTAAAAACATCGTGAACAAGTGCAGCACGGATTCCTTTAACTTTATTGGCCTGAATCGTTGTCCCAATGCCGGTGCCACAAATCAAAATACCGCGCGCATAATTTCCTTGGGTAACATTTTCTGCGACCGTCTTTGAGACGTCATTATAATCACATGCTTCGTTAGAATACGTGCCAAAATCTTTAAAATCTATACCGCGGTCTTCGAGATGTTTCGTAATTTTCTCTTTGAGTTCAAAACCGCCATGATCAGAACCAATTGCTATTCTCATTATTGTTCACCCTTTTCGTTAAATATTGATGAAAACCTTCCTACATTATAACGAAAAAACACCTAAATTACAATCAATTAAACCATGTAGAACGTTCACTTTACAACAATGTTTCCCTTTCTAAGTGTCACACCGTGGATTGTATCATATACTGTGGAAGCCATCCCATCCAAATCGCCACCTTCAACCAAAATGTCCACGCGGTCTTTATAGGTCTTAGCCGCTTCAAATGTATGAATGGGCGGTTCGCCACTTAAATTCAGGGAAGTCACCGCCATTGGACCGAATGTCTTTAAAATACGCTGCGCGGTTTCATCCGCAGGAATACGCAACCCCACTGTCTCAAGGCCACGCGTGACGCTACACGGTACTTGATTGCTCTTTTTAACGACCAGTGTCAGGGCACCGGGCCAATGCGTATTCGCTAAGGGTTCAAAATCATCAAAATTTTCTGCCAAATCTTTAACATCCTCAATACTGCCACAAAGAATAGCCAGTGGTTTTTGGGTTTCCCGTTTTTTAATGGCATACACGCTCTTTATAGCCTTAGCGTCATGCAATAATGCACCAATACCATAAACCGTATCGGTCGGAAATGCAATGACTTTTCCCCGAAGTGATGTATTTAGTATTTCATCTAGTGTCATAATCATAATTTCACCTACATATTAAAATGTATTTGTTTGTCAATAACGTTACGCACAGGCGTAAAGCTTCGCCTGTGATGCGGCGTAGGACCATGTAGCGCCAACGCTTCAAGATGTGCTTTTGTCCCATAACCCTTGTGCTTGTCAAACCCATACTCCGGATATGTGTCTGCCAAGGACTTCATCATTTGATCACGATGATCTTTAGCAAGAATGCTTGCAGCTGCAATGGATGCACTGCGCGCATCGCCTTTAATAATAGATTCACTGTGGATATCAAGTGTTAAGGGCATTGCATCACTAAGAACACAATCACAAGTCTTTAAAGCAGAGATGGCTTCCTGCATGGCTTGCTTAGCCGATTGATATACGTTGAGCCTGTCCACTTTGTTTGCACTGTGAACGATGATTGCATAATCTTTTGCTTTCGCTTTGATCGTTTTTGCCAAACGCGTCCGCGAGGATTCACTCAGTTTTTTAGAATCATCAAGCCCTTCAATCACCACATCCTTATCGAGGATAACAGCCGCAACGACAAGCGGGCCAGCCAAAGGTCCTCTGCCTGCCTCGTCCGTTCCTGCAATATGATGGTAACCCTTATTTAAATAATAAGTTTCATATTTATACATCGTTACTGGGCCATTCCAATATGACATTGCCAAACTGGTGATGTCTGAAATCATATAAAAATAAATCAATCACACGATCATAATCAATTTCATTTCCTTTTTTAAGCGCACCGCGTCGTTTCCCAATCTTTTCAAACAATGTCAGTGCTTCATCTGAATCATCAATGGTGATATCATAGCGGGCTTCAAACGCTTGTTTATAGTGTTTCTTAAGGATGTCAAAACCGAAGATGACCACATCGTCACTGGGAATCAAGTTATCTTTAATTGTTCCAAGTAAAGCCAGTTTAAGCGCTGTTGATTGATCATCAAGATTCGGCCATAAAATGCCAGGTGTATCAAGTAACTCAAGACTGTCATGAATACGGATGGTCTGAAGATGTCTGGTCACGCCCGGAACATCACCAACTTTGGTTGCGCGTTTATCAACCAAACGGTTGATCAATGTAGATTTCCCAACATTGGGAATGCCAACAATCAACGCTTTGAAGGGCCGCTCCTTTATACCTCGCTCACGCTCTTTTTGAAGCTTGTCCTGCAATATTTGCCGCGTTAAGGGGACGATCTGATGGACGTTTTTTCCGCTCAATGCATTAATTTGAAGTGTTTCAAGTGACGCATTTTTAAAATGATGTTCCCACGCAGCCAATCCGCGGTTATCCGCAAGATCGCTTTTATTCAATAAAATGAGGCGTGGTTTATTTTTAATAATGGATTTGAGTTCTGGGTTCATTGATGCCTGTGGGGCTCTTGCGTCCACCAATTCAAACACAATATCGATATGTTTGAGCCGTTCTTTAATCAGTCGTTTGGTTTTGGCCATATGGCCCGGATAATAATTGATTTTTGCCATGATTAGTTCACCTGTCCAAAGCCGCTGAATGGAAATAAACGAAATTCAACGGTTCCATATATTTGTTCTTTATTTACTGAGCCAATGATACCGTAACGGCTATCCATAGAATCTTGTCGGTTGTCTCCCATAATGAAATATTCGTCATTGTCCAGTTCATATTCACAGTAAAGATGCTCTCCTGGAAAGCCCGGTTCACAGTAAGTCTCAACGCCTGGTGGAATAAAGGCACTTTCATCCAGTTCGTTTTCATCGATATAGACATTGCCGCCTGTGATTGTAATGGTTTCACCAGGCAATGCGATGATACGTTTGATGAAAAAGTCCGCCCCCTCATATTGAGGGTCCACCACCACATTCTTAAACCGGTCATACGATTCTTGACGATGACGCATCACAATGGTATCACCATCATAAAAGGTTGGTTCCATGCTTCTGCCTTCAACGTTGGCGAGTGAAAACCAAAACGCATTGATGAATATGTAAAACGCCATCAAATACACTAAAAAACTAACGAAATCAAAGCGACGATAACGTTTGATCAATGCTTGTGTGCCTTGAGATTTCGATAATTGCAATCTAATGAACGTTATCAGCATGCCAATTATATAAAAAACAGCCAATAAAGCAAAAAGATAGATGATGGGGATCGTTTCTAAAAAGGTATTGGTTATAAAAGGAAAGAGATCATGCATCGTGGTAGCGTAAATCATATCAAACATGATGTATTCACTGCGAAATTGTGGTAATAAAACGATAAAAAGGAGCGCAATCGAAACTAAAAGCATTTTGCGCTCCATATGTTTTTTTATTTTGAAACGCTTTGCTTCCGTTTCACTTTGATTAAAGATATTGTCATTCATACTATCAGCCCAAATCATCCAAAATATCTTCCAGTCCGGCGTCATCAACCAATACCTCTCTCGCTTTGCTGCCTAGGTTGCCGCTTACGATGCCGGCAGCCTCAAGGGATTCAACAATGCGCTGTGCCCGGTTGAAACCAATGGAAAAGGTTTTGGAAATCTTGTTGATTGATGCTTCTTGCTTTTGTACGACATAGCGGGCCACTTCATCAAGCAAATCATCGTTTTCAATTGATTTGGTGGCACTTTTCATTAATGAAGCTTCGCTGAACAAATAGTCTTCCGATGCCTGAGAACGTATGAATCCAGTGACCGCCTCAATATCTTGATCAGACACAAAGGCGCCTTGCAGACGCTGTTTGGTTTGTCCACTCGGCGCATAAAGCATATCACCGCGACCAAGCAAGCTTTCGGCACCGGGCGTATCAATGATTGTCTGAGAATCCACATTTGAAGACACACTGAAGGCAATGCGCGTTGGAATATTGGATTTAATGGTACCCTTAATGACATCTGTACTTGGACGTTGAGTCGCAACGAGCAGATGAATGCCGCACGCACGTGCCTTTTGCGTAATACGCATGATGGAGTCTTCAACATACTGAGACGCAACCATCATCAAGTCGGCAAGTTCATCAACAACGATGACCATGTACGGTAATTTTTTAGAGGAATCTTCAACTTTTTCATTATATGAATCAATGTCACGTGCCGAAATCTGTCTGAAAAGTTGAAATCTGCGCTCCATTTCATCCACAACCCAGTTAAGCGCAGCGGTCGCAGCTTTAGGGTCATTGATGACAGGACTTATCAAATGCGGCAAGCCATCATAAGCGGTGAGTTCAACCATTTTAGGATCAATCAGCATCATCTTAAGTTCACTTGGTGTATATTTTAAAAGCAAACTCATGAGTACGGTATTGATGCAGACACTTTTCCCGCTACCTGTAGCACCTGCAATCAAACCATGCGGCATGGATTTAATCGGTGCATACACGGGGTTACCGTCAATATCAAGGCCGAGTGCAACTGTTAAAGGCATCGCCGCTTGTTTAAACATGGAACGGTTGACAATGTTTCTAAAATGTACGGTTTGCGGGGTTTCATTTGGCACTTCAATCCCTACAGTTTTTTTGCCTGGAATGGGCGCTTCAATACGGATTTCTTTCGCGCCAAGTGCCATTTTCAAGTTATCGGACAAACCGGTAATCTTACTGAGCTTAACACCTTTTTCCACCGCAATTTCATAGCGGGTAACGGTTGGACCTTGCGTATGCGTATAAACACGCGCACCGATGGAAAACTCATTGAATGTTTCATTGATGCGTGCGGTTTGATTTTCAATCGATTCACTGAGATCAACCGGTTCTTCTTCAGGGGTTTTCAACAAGTCAAGGGGCGGCAATTGATAGTTCTTATATTTATCGGCAGACGCCGTAACCGTTTGTTTCGTTCCGTTGCCGTTTCCATTTTCGGAGATGGTGTGTTCGTTTGTTTCAGGTGTTTTTTCTTTAGTGTGTTCCTGCGCTTTCTCACCTTGCTCTAAAGTAGAGTGGGAAGATTCAGCATTTGATTCTTGTTTAGATTCTGATGCGTTTTCAAAATGTGCGGATGAATCAGATTCCGCGTTTTTCTTTGCACGCTTTTCTTTCAAATAGGCATACCGTTGCATGGTATCTTCTTGCTTTGAAGTATCAGGCGCAGGAGACTCGCCTGTTTTAGCGGTATATGCTTCTGCATTGTCATCATATGTGTCTTGGTTAGAAGCATCAAAGGTTTCATTTGGTGCAGTATTGTCAATAATTTCAGCGTGGGTAATTTTTGAAGGCGTTTTAAGAGTGCTGTCTTTACTGCCTTTGACAACCTCATCAAGGTTTTTCCCCCGAACTAGATCAAATTCTGGATACGCGGTACCATATTTTTTGATGCGTTCATCCTTACTGAGACGCGGACGGGTGCGGAAGGGGTCAAGGCTGTCAAGGTTATGCTGATTTTTGGTTCGAATCGGAATGACCACTTCATCTTTTACATTGGAACCGAAAATTGGCGACACAAAACGGGACCGCTGATAGCCAGTGCGGACTTCTTCTTTTTTTTCTTGAATTTCATACACCTGAAAAGCCACCTCATCGGGTGTACGTTCATATGGCGGTGTAATTTTCTTTTTACGTTTGAAAAAGAACATGCTATCCCTCTTTCTTGATCGCCTGAAAAATAAATGCGCTCACCATCGCGAATGTTTTGCGCGCTTTACTTATGTATGTATCTTTAAGAACACCATTAGAATAATAAAAGATGGACGGTACGCCATACACATCATAATGTGTAAAAAGCATGGGAACATCACTGCGTTTCACTTTGTAAAATGCAATATCGGGGAATGTATCCTCTAGAGATTGTGCAAATGTGTCCAAATAATGGCAATCCGGACACGCATCACTACTCAAAACAAGCACAACTTTCGGGTGTGACATTACTGATTGTTCAAGTTCACTGATACTTTTAATCAGTGTCATTATTTTGACTGCCCTCTTCAAGTGCTTCAAGTTCTTTATCTACAAAATCAAATTCAATGTCTTTATCAAACAGTTTTTTGGAATAGATTTTGCTGGTTTCCTCACCGACAACCGCAATAATCATGAGTGCGACACGCTTGGTAATAAAGTCCACACTTTGGCCCACGACCAGTTTTCTAAACCAGTAAGCCGGGTTGAATACGTTAATGGCACCCAGGGTGGCTTTGCGAATCTTGTTGACTTTTTTATTGCGCACAACACGGTATGCTTTGCTTTGTTCAATTTGCTTTTTCTTCTCAAAAAGTTGGACGATGCGTGTCACTCTAAGATTGCGCGTATTTTTGAGGAGTGGTTGGTCCAGTATTGAATCAATACGCTTGGAGATATATTGGTTTAAATCGATCATCTCATCGATGGAAAGTTCTAGCATGGGGTGCGGAGAATCCGGATAATAATAGCCCGCAATTTCTTCTACTAGGTCGTAAGATAAGTCAAACACCATTTTGCTTAAGCGCTTGTCTTCTTGTTTATAGTTTGTTTTAAACGCATTTTGTTTATCAGTAATCAATGTTTTGAGTTGTTCCTCATCCACCTGTTCCACGGGTTTATTGGAGGTGTCCAAATCGACATTTTTACCTCTAACGATGAAATATACATATAAAACCGTAAACAAAACAAACCCTGAAAATATGCCGAGCAAGAAATTTATGAGGCCGCCAAGAGAAAATTCCAGCATGTCATCACCACTTTAATAAGTCTACTGATTATTATAGCATAGACTGACCATGATTGTCTTTTCCCATTTGCCTTCATTATCCTTTTGTGCGATAATGTTTTGGGTGATTACATGAAAAAACAACTAATTGCGCTTGATCTCGATGGCACACTGCTTTATGATTGGGCAACATTAAAAAAAGAAACAGAAACTTACCTTAAGTCCTTAAAGGAAGAAGGCCATACACTCGTTATCGCAACGGGACGTCCTTACAGGAGTGCCATTGGTTTTTATGATCAATTGGAACTCAATACACCGCTCATCAATTATAACGGCGGGCTCATTACATGGCGCGATAATCCGGATTTCAATGAAGTGAACATCACAGTGGATTACGATGCGGTCCTTGATATATTCAAAAACAATGCCGAATATATTGATAACGCCTTTTGTGAAGTGAAAGACGACATCTACTTGTGGCGTGAAAGCGAAGAAATCCAGGATTTGTTGCATTATTTTAACGGTGCAACATTGCAGGTAGGGCCGTTCGAAGAAACCTTACCTGCTGATCAGGGGACGAATGGATTTATTGTCGTCGCAAAGCACGGTAAAGGACATTTGATTGAAGAATATGTTCGCCGCCACTACCCAGATAAGGTCCTTGCAAGAAACTGGGGCGATGACTATCAATTTATCATTGAGCTTTATACACCGCTCACTAACAAAGGCAATGCCATTAGCCATGTTGCTAAGGAACTTGGCTTTGACCATGAAAACATCATTGCATTTGGGGATGGCCACAATGATATTGAAATGCTTCAAACCGCAGGTACAGGGATTGCGATGCAACATTCACACCCTGAATTGAAGGCAGTTGCGGACATCATTTCGCCTTACGATAATGAAAGCAATGCCATTGAATACCATTTAAAACAAATGCTAAAAAAATAAGGAGGCCCAGGTTAAAACCTGAAGCCTCCTTTTCCTTTGCCTTTACCCTTTTTTTGTTTTTGCGCCGGGGGTTGCATATTGCCAAGTCCCTTCATTGGATTGGAAGGGTCAATGGAATTCGGGTCAACATCGCCCATTTTTTTGAATGCTTGTTTTTGTTGGTCCATGGTTTGAATAAGTCGGTTGACTTCAGCCACACTGCGCCCAGAACCTTGGGCAATGCGTCGTCTGCGTGAACCGCTTTTTTTAATGAGATCTGGATTCTTGCGTTCTTCTTTGGTCATACCGTTTATCAATGTTTCGATATAAACAAGTTTTTTCTCATCCACATCGGCATTTTTCATCATCTTATTGACACCGGGAATCATTTTCATGATACCGCCTAAAGATCCCATGCGTTTAATCATTTTAAGTTGTTTAAGATAGTCATTAAAGTTGAATTTACCCGACTGCATTTTCTCCATCAGGTTCATCATGTCGTCTTCGTCGACATTTTCTTCCACTTTATCAATTAAGGTTTGTACATCGCCCATACCAAGGATGCGTGATGCCATCCGTTCAGGGTGGAAGACTTCAAGCGCATCAAGTTTTTCACCAAGACCCATGAACTTGATTGGGACATTCGTTACCTTGCGCATAGAAAGTGCCGCACCACCGCGCGTATCACCATCCAGTTTGGTAATGATTGAACCACTCACACCTAGTGAGCCATGAAAGTGTTCAGCTACACTCACAGCATCTTGACCAGTCATCGCATCAAGTACCAAAAGAATTTCATCTGGATTCAATACGGACTTGACTTGCTTAAGCTCATCCATCATGGATTCATCAATGTGAAGACGTCCAGCTGTATCCACAATCACCACATCGTGCTGATTCACGTTTGCATGCTCAAGCGCACGTTTGGCAATCGCTTCAGGCTTATCGCGCGTGCCTTCTTCATAGACATCTATATTTAGCTGTTCACCAATAGTTTTAAGCTGTTCAACTGCAGCGGGTCTGTAAACATCGAGTGCAACAAGCAATGGATTCATGGCTTCCTTTTCACTGAGGTAGCGGGCCAATTTTCCTGCGGTCGTTGTTTTTCCGCTTCCCTGAAGTCCACTTAACATAATGGTGGTTTGTTTGGATTTATCCAGTGTAAATACACTTGTCTCACCGCCAAGAAGTTCCGTGAGCTCATCACGGACCACTTTGACAACTTGTTGGGATGGGTTGAGTCCCTTTAAAATCTTATCATCTTTAGCTTTTTCTTTAATGTCTTTGGTGAAGCTCTTCACCACTTTGAAGTTAACGTCGGCTTCAAGTAGGCTAAGACGCACTTCACGCATCATTTCATCGATATCTTTTTCTGTTAAACGTGCTTTCCCGCTCACGCGGCGCAGGGCCATTTGTATACGATCGGATAATTGATCGAATGCCATTATTCCACATCCTTGATTTTCGCCACAATATTCAAAATGGTCTCATCGTTACTATAAGACTCTAAACGTTTTAATAATTGTTGGCGCTTGTTTTGTTTTTCATTGAGTTTAAGTTTTGTTTCAAAGTCCTTAAGTTTTTCAACAGCATGTTGAAGCTGATCATAAACAGCGTTCCGTGACACGCTTAGAATGTCCGCTATTTCTGCCAATGTATAATTATCTAAATAATAATATTGCATGACCGATTGTTGCTTGTTTGTAAGTAAGGGGCCATACAAGTGTAATAGTGTGTTGATATATAAATGTTTCTCAAGTGCATCCATCAAACCACATCCGAGAAAAGCCCATAAATATACTCTTCAATGTCAAAATACTCAAGGTCATCGACAGTTTCACCAAGACCAATCATTTTAACAGGCACACCGATACTTTCCTTGATTGCAAGCGCAATCCCACCTTTGGCAGTGCCGTCAAGTTTGGTGAGCACCACACCACTAAGCGTGGTGACTTCATTGAAAGTTTTTGCTTGTGACACACCATTTTGACCGGTCGTCGCATCCAAAACAAGCAGGGTTTCCTGTGGTGCACCTTCAATTTCACGGCCAATCACACGGTGTATTTTACTTAATTCTTTCATGAGGTTTTCCTTGTTTTGAAGACGACCGGCCGTATCGGCCAAAATGACATCAACATCTTGCGTTTTGGCATGTTCGATGGCATCATACATTACACTACTTGGGTCACTACCATGCGCTTTTTCAAAAAATAAACAGCCCACGCGCTCACTCCACACACGGAGCTGATCAATCGCACCAGCACGGAATGTATCGCCTGCGACCATCATAACTTTTTTGCCTTCTTTTTGAAGCAAATGCGCAACTTTGGCAATTGTAGTCGTTTTGCCTACACCATTTACGCCGACAAAAAGAAGCACATTAAGCGGTGCTTCAATATTGAGGTTCGTATCAACGATATCAGTCCCAACGTAGCGTTTAAACATTTCTTCTACGATAATCTCTTTTAAGCTTTCCGCATCTTTAATATCTTTAAGTCGTACCGTTTCACGCAAGTGATTGACTAACTGAATAACAGTATCTACACCCATATCCGCCATAATGAATAACTCTTCAATTTCTTCGAACAGATCATCATCAATCGTTTGTCCGCTTGCAAGTAAATCATTTAGTTGGTTAAAGACATTTTGGCGTGTCTTTTCCATTCCGATTTTATATTTCTGCGCTTTTTCTTTACGTTTTTTTGATTTGAATAAATTGGAAAAAATTCCCATGCCTACACATCCTTACTTATAATCATAGGTATTATATCACACCCCATCCAAATAAAAAATACCCCTAAAAAGGGGAAAATCCGCCTCGCGGCGGATTAAGGAAGGGGATGTGTGAATAAATGAATATTCACCATGCTATGTAAGGGATAAGTGCAATCTCACGATTGCATAAGTAATATTATCATGGGGGGTTTTGTTTGTCAACACGAAAACAACTAAAAATTTCGTTTGTTTATGTTCGCAAACTCAGGCGGATTGTGTTTACTTCTGATTGCCCTTTGTTGAGGTCTGCTCACTATCTTGCGTATTACATTCAATCGTCCCGTCGGGAAGTTCAACCATGAGATCATCATAGTCTTCACATTTTTCACCCGTGGGGCGTCCGCGTAAAATGTTTTTACATTTAGGGAAATTATTGCAAGCGTAAAATTCCTTGCCTTTATTGCGACCACGCTTGGCTTCGCGTTTTACGATTTCACCCTTTTTGCATTTTGGACAGGTAACGTTTGTGTTTTCAGGTTCAACAGCGCCTTCTTGAGGCTTGATATATTTACAAGTAGGGTAAGCACTGCACGCTTCAAACGTCCCATAACGTGATGTGCGATAAACCATAGGTGAGCCGCATTTTGGGCATGATTCCCCGGTGTATTCCGGTTCAAGTTTTTCCATTTTCTCCCTGGCTTCATCAACCTTGGGGATGAAGGTATTGTAAAAGTCACGAACAACTTTCACCTGATCGGCATGGTCGGCCGCGATATCATCAAGAATGGTTTCCATTTGGGCTGTATAATCAACACTGATAAATTGATTGAAAAAGCCTTCCAGTTTTTCAACTGTCAATCTTCCTTGGTCACTTGGCACAAATTTCTTGTCTTCAAGTGTGACATAATTGCGTTTTCTTAGTGTTGAGACGGTTTGGGAATAAGTAGAAGGCCTACCAATACCCAGCTCTTCCATTTCTTTGATGAGTTTTGCTTCGGTATAGCGTGCGGGCGGCTTTGTAAAGTGTTGGGTTTTTTCAACACTGTCCGCGTGAATGTCATCACCCTCGTTTAATTCAGGGAGTACGCTTGATTCAAACGATTCATAATCACCATATAATTTCAAATACCCTTCAAACGTGAGCGCCTGTGCACTAGCTTTAAAGGTTGCCTCACCATTTTGAAGTGTCAACGTTTTATTTTCAAATGTCGCTGAGGCCATCAGCGAGGAAACGGCACGTTTATAAATCATCGCGTATAGGCGATATTCATCTTTGGTCAGATGTCTTCGTATGGTGTCTGGATGATGTTTGATTGAAGTTGGACGAATGGCTTCGTGCGCGTCTTGCTGATTCTTGGTTGTGCGTTGTTTACGCACACTGCCCACATACTTATCACCATACTCTTTAGAGATGAACGATTTCGCCGGTTCAATAAATGATTGTGACATGCGTGTTGAATCCGTACGCATATAGGTAATCAAACCGACAGTTTCGTTTTCGAGGTCAACACCTTCATATAGGCTTTGCGCGACCATCATTGTCTTTTGACCACTCATGTTGAGCTTATTGGACGCTTCTTGTTGTAAAGAAGACGTCGTAAATGGCGCTTTAGGAGCTCTTGAGCGGGTTTTGGTCTTTAAGCTTTCAACATGAAATTCAGGCGTCAAATTATCTAGCACATTTTGTGCGGACGTTTCATCGGGAAGTTTTGGTTTTTTATTTCTCAGTTTGGAAAGTTCTGCTTCGAACCCTTGGAAATACGCAGTAATTTTCCAATATTCTTCGCTGACAAATGCTTCAATTTCACGTTCTTTATCTACAATCAATTTAAGGGCCGCACTTTGAACACGCCCTGCTGATTTCGATTTGATTTTGCTTTGCAAAAGTTTTGAAAGTTTAAAACCAATAATGCGGTCAAGGATGCGTCGTGTTTCTTGACTGGAAACCAAGTTATAATCAATATCACGTGTTTGATTGAAAGCTTCTTGAACGGCATCTTTGGTCACTTCGTTAAAAATGACCCGTTTAAACGTGTCGCTGTCCTTAACATCTTCCAAAACTTCTTTTAAATGCCAGCTAATCGCTTCACCTTCACGGTCAGGGTCTGTCGCAAGAAATATTGCATCCGCTTTTTTTGCGGCTTTTTTCAACTCATCAACGACTTTTTTCTTGTCTTTAAGCATCATATACTGCGGTTCGAAATCATTGTCTATATCTAAACCTAGCCCACCTTGGTTACTAATGGCCAAGTCGCGAATATGACCCTTGGAGGAGAGAACCTCGTAGTCATTTCCTAAATATTGTTTAATGGTTTTCGATTTGGACGGGCTTTCTACGATGACTAAGTTCTGCATAGTGTCAACTCCTCATTACGTAGACATTACTTGTTTTTGACAAATGTCATACGGTCTTTGCCTTGCATGTCTTTCTTATGGAAAATCTGAATATTTTTGAATTCTTGTTTAAACAATTTTTTAAGTGCTTTGTTGTGGTGGCTAGCGTGTTCAAACGCAATTAAAAACTCTTTGTTGAGTAATGGTTTAATCGCTGGAATCATCTTCCGGTAAAAATCAAGCCCATCTTTACCACCATAAAGGGCAATGGACGGTTCATAATCCTTAACAACCGCTTCAAGTTTTTCGTTGTTTGGAATGTAAGGAGGGTTTGAAATGATGACATCAAACGTTTGGTCTTTAACTGGTTCAATTAAGTTGCCTTCGTGAAACGTCACATCAGCATCCAGCTTGTCACGGTTTCGTTTCGCTGTAAAAAGTGCCGAATCAGAAATTTCTGTTCCTGTTGCAATCACTCTGCTATTTTCTTTGGCAAGTGTAATGGCCAAACAGCCAGAACCGGTACCGATATCAAGGACATTAATGTGGGTATGATTTGGAAAATACTTCTCTAAGTATTCAAGGGTATAATCCACCAGCTCTTCAGTTTCAAAGCGCGGGATCATCACATCACCGTTGACTTTGAATTCATAGCCGTAAAAGTATTCATTTTCTGTAATATGTTGAACCGGACGGTTTTTGATGATGTACTCATCGACACTACGAAGAAATTGTTGGTAGCGGGTTTGTGACATTGTTTTATTCATGTTATTGATGAGTTTTGTATGATCTAAATTGGCATAATGCATTAATAAGCGTTTGACGGACGAGGGCTCTTTCCCATTATCAAGCGCATATTTTTCATTAATTCTTAGAATTTGACGATATGTAGGCATAGGATATGCTCCTTAAACAGGTGCATCACACTGTTTCATTTAGTTTGCGTTTATATTCTTCATCAATCAAAGCTTCAACGATAGGGTCAAGCTTGCCTTCCATTACCCTATCAAGCTGTTGAATGGTAAAGTTGATGCGATGATCGGTGACACGGTTTTGGGGATAGTTGTATGTTCTTACTTTTTCGCTTCTTTCACCGGTACCAATCTTGCTGCGGCGTGCTTCGCCTTCTTCTTCACGACGCTTTTGTTCATAAAGGTCATGGAGTCGTGCACGCATGACGCGCAGTGCAGTTGCCTTATTCTCATGCTGGCTTTTGCCATCTTGGCAGGAAACTACCAAGCCTGTTGGCTCATGGGTTAAGCGGACGGCGCTGTCTGTTGTGTTGACACTCTGACCACCCTTGCCGCTGCTTCTGAACGTATCGATGCGCAGATCATTCATATCAAGTTCCATCTCAACATCTTCAGCTTCTGGAAGTACGACAACAGTGGCAGTGGATGTGTGCACACGACCTTGTGATTCGGTTTGCGGCACGCGTTGGACACGGTGGGCCCCTGATTCATATTTTAAATGTGAATATACGCGTTTACCTTTAATGGTAAATTCGATTTGTGAATAGCCACCGGCGTCAGATTCGATTGCATTGATCACGCTAATCGTCCAACCCTGTTTTTCAACATAACGCTGATACATCCGGTATAGGTCGCCAGCAAAAATGTTGGCTTCGTTCCCTCCGGCAGCACCCCTTATTTCCACAATGACGTTCTTTTCATCATAAGGATCTTTGGGAACCAATAATCGTTGGAGTTTTTCTTCTAAACGGGCATGTTCTTCCTGCGCCGTTTGAAGTTCACTTTCTGCCATTTCCTGAATTTCAGGATCATCATCAAAACGCATTTCCTTTAATTCAGCAATTTGTTGCTCAATATCAAGAAATGCATTATATGTTTTGACGGTTTCTTCAAGCTCACTGTGTTCCTTGGACAACTCTCTTAACTTATTGATATCAGAGGTGACTTCAGGGTCACTAAGCTGGTCATTGATGGTTTTAAAGCGCTTTTTAATGGCATCAAGACGGTCTTTCATCTAATCACTCCATAATTGCTCGGCTCATTATAATATAGGGTTATCTTCTTTTCAAGTCGCAAACATTTTGCGGGGCACGCATAACATGCTTACAAATTATAGTGCGAACATTCATACTTGTCAACATTATTGTATCCAGAGGCTTCAAAGAAAAGATGAGTGACGCGCACCCATCCTTTATTCTAAATATTCATCCATGTCTTGTGGCAACGTGATGATTTTGGTAGCATCATCAATTTCGACAATCGCATAAAGTGGGACATCGTCTTCTATGACAACCCACACCCATTCCGCAAATTCTTCGACATCATGCGTTTTGTCGCTATCAATGGAAACAAGCTCCTCATCACTGGGTGAAAATGAATAGTCTCCAAGGACCAACGTTTCATCCAATGTATGGAGTTCATCATCAGAAAGATACTCAAACGCCGATTGAAGTGTCAAGGACTCATTGATGCCATATGATAAGCGTACGCCTACTCCTGTGCGGTAATATAAATTATCAATCGTATATTCAGTTTCTATGGGAATATCAGTAAGTAAATACCAATCATCCCCAACCGCTTCAAGTTCATAAGAAGATTCGTTAATTTCAACGTCTTCAATGACCGGTTCATCTGCATCTGCAGTGATTTTCACATATAAGTTACGGTTGCCAATGTCAACGCGCACATCTTCAAATTCTATAGATTGTGCTCTTTCTATTTCTTCTTCAATAATGTCACAACCGCTCAACACTAAAAAGAATGTAAAAACAACCAAGAAACTTAGGGATTTTTTCATAAATTAACTCCTTTTAAAATTTTAATCGTCAACATCAATCAAGTCAGAATCTTCACTTTCACCACCGCTGAATACTTTGGTCTTAAACTGAGAATAGTTTTTGCGGAAAATAAGCGGAAAGCCTTTCATGTTGGTCGCACCACTACGGTTTTTCGCGACCATCACATCAACTTCATTGGGACGTTCAGACTGATCTTTTGTATAGTAATCATCACGGAACAAGAACAACACCACATCCGCGTCCTGCTCGATGGAACCTGATTCACGGAGGTCTGCCATGATCGGCAGTTTATCGGGACGTTGTTCAACACTTCTTGATAACTGAGAAAGGGCAATAACGGGGATTTTAAGTTCTCGCGCCATTTCTTTTAATGTTCTTGAAATTTCTGAGACTTCCTGAACACGGTTAGTTTGTCCACTTGTACCGCTCAAGAGCTGCAAGTAGTCAATAACCACCATGTCAAGACGGTTCTCCTGAGCGAGTTTACGGCATTTTTGACGTAAATCAGTGACTTTGACTGTTCCCGAATCATCAAATAAAATGTTTAGTTTTTTCAATCGATCCGAAGCAACTGAAAGCTGTTGCCATTCGTAGTTGTTAAGTTCACCGCGGCGAAGTTTGTTGGACGCAACACCCGCTTCACTTGAAAGCATACGCCCCACCAATTGATCAACCCCCATTTCAAGGGAGAAAAAAGCTACATACGGACGGTTCTCTAGTTTGGCAATGTTGGTTGCTACATTGAGTGCAAACGCACTTTTACCCATGGACGGGCGGGCGGCGATAATATATAGTTCTGAAGGCTGAAGGCCAAGTGTATATTCATTAAGACGTTCAAAACCGGTATCAAGACCGGTCAGTTCACCCTCTAGGTTTTTCGCATCTTCTGTTTTCTCAATGACATCTTCTGTGACATCTTTGATGGTAATGAAATCACTGGTCCGCCGAGACCGTGCCGCTTCAAAGATTTGTTTTTCCGCTTCAACAATGAATTCATTCATGTCCTCTGCGTCAAAGCCTTTTTCATAAATCGTCTTGGAAATATTCATCATGTTGCGCACAACGGCTTTATCGCGAATGATATTGATGTAATGATCAAGATTCACAACAGACGGTGTGGTGTCAGACAAACCTAAAATATAATCACTGCCGCCCGCATCCTCAAGCAAATCCTTATTTTGAAGACGGTCGATTAGCGTTGTATAGTCTATATCGATATTTTCCTGATACAGTTCGATGATTGCTCGATAAATTTGTTGGTGCCGGCGGTTATAAAAATCTTCAACTGCCAAGGAATCCGTGATTGATTGGATTGTTTTTGGATCAATGAAGACTGCACCCAAAACATTTTGTTCCGCATCGACACTATGAGGGATAGTTTTTTGAGCCATTATTGTTCAAGCACTAGCAACTCAAACGTTGCCGTAACATCTTTATGAAGTTTAACATTTATTTCATGGGTGCCCAGTGTGGTAATTGGGTTATCAATTTCAATTTTGCGCTTATCAATCTTGATGCCGTGCTGTTCCTCAAATGCCTCAGCAATTTGTTTTGTATTGATTTTACCGAATGGTTTACCTTGCTTGCCGAGTTTTACATAGACTTTGACCGCTCGGTAATCAATACGCTTTTTAAGCGCTTTGGCTTCTTCAAATTCCTCGCGTGCTTTCTCTTTTTGTTTTTCTTTTTCATCTTCAATGATTTGAAGATTTTCAGGGGTGGCTTCGATGGCCTGTTTGCTTGTGAGCAAGTAGTTGCCATAACCTGCCGCGACTTCAATGACTTCACCTTTTTTTCCTTTGCCTTTAATGTCTTTTTGTAAAATAACTTTCATGGGGCGTCCCTCCTGTTTTGATTCTTCCAATATTTTAACGAGTTCGTTTTTCACGGTTTCCATGTCTGTATCATATAATTGAGCACCGGCATTGTTCAAGTGTCCGCCGCCACCAAATTCTTCCATGACAACTTGAACATTGTAACCTTCTAGTGATCTTGCGGAAATACCAATCGCTTCTTCTTCAATTTTTCCAAGCGCAAACGCTGCGATGACGTGGTCAATTTCAAGCAAATCATCCGCAACTTTAGCAAGCAACCGTCTATCGGGTTCAATGTCATCGGGAACTTCAACAAGCGCAAAACGCTTATTGACAACTTCTGCGCGTCGCAACAGTTCACTTTTGATTTGGATTTCTTTTAAGGACTCACGCAATAAATTTTTAACTTTGAATGTATCGGCACCATACTTTCGTAAGATTGCGGCGGCTTCAAACGTTCGTGACCCTGTGCGGTACATGAAGTTGTTGGTATCCACAATCATGCCTGAAAGCATGACAGTCGCTTCAAACGGTGAAATGTCCACATCTCTTGGAAACACATTGAGCATTTCCACAACCAGCTCACTTGATGAGGATGCATAGGGTTCAATATACGACACTTCCGTGTTTTCAATCGCATCCGATAGTTTTCGGTGATGGTCAATAATTGCATTATGTCTGGAGCGATAATATAGCTTTTCGTTGATGAGTTGGCCTGTGGAATGGTGGTCAACCAGAACAAGCAATGAATCAAGTCCTTGAATCTGTAATGCCTTATCAGGGGTAATAAAATAATCAAGCAATGCAAGATATTCATATTCCATCAAGGTCATAATTTTATTTACTGTTTTATCAAGCGTTTCCCAATCAATAACAATGTAGGCTTCCGCTTTTGAAGCAAGGGCCATGTTTAAAACACCAATCGCCGCACCCAAGGCATCATTATCAGGATAATTGTGTGGCATGATGAATACACGCGATGATTCATTAAAAAGCATGTCAAGTTTCTTAGCGTGAATGCGCGAAGAAATGCGTGTACGTTTTTCCTGAGTATTGGTATTTCCTCCAAAGTATTTGAACTCTTCACCCTTGATGTTAATAACGATTTGGTCACCACCACGTGAAAGCGCAAGATCGAGGGCCTCTTCGGCGATATCCGTTAGATTTGAAAGCGGAATATTCGCACAAGCAAATCCGCCGGATAACGTAACAATCATATCGTTTTCTTTGGAAATATGGGCAATGTTATTAAGTACACTAAACTCATCATCAATGATGGCATCCAAGTCTCTGCGGTACATAAAGATATAAAGTTTGGAGTTTGTAATGGGCACAAGATGGAAGTCAAACTGATCGGCCCAATCATCTAAAGCCCCAAGATATTTACCCAGAATTTCATTGCGTTCCTGAACATCGAGCACACTCACAGCATCATCCAAATTATCGAGATGAAGGACACCGATGACCGCGGTATGTTCACCATATTCCTTGCGTAATTTTTCACGGTCTGACACTTTATAAAAATACATAAGGTTTTCTTCACGGTGATAGTGCACTTCATAAAATTCACCATATATTTTAAACACGCGCGGACCGTTTAGCTGTTGGTTAATAATCGCTTCATAAAGCGGAGGGTAAAGAATCTTGAATGCTTTTTTATCAAGTGTGTTTGAAAAAATATCTTGCGCAGTTGTGTTGGCGAATTGCACGATATATTCTTCATCGAGCATGACAATGCCGATGGGCATGTCATCAACAACTCTCTCTTCAATGGTACGCTTACGGTGCAATAATTTCTCTTTACTTTTTAGCGATTCTCTTAATTGCTTTAACGCGATACTGCGTTTGGCATCAAACATCATGGAAAGCAACAAGTTTAAACCAATAATGAGTAAAACCAATAAAGCAATGGCATATGGACTTAAATCCGCAAAAAAAGCCGCAATCGCGACAATGAGTGCGACAACGAGACCGCCAATGATAATTTTGTGAGATAGCTGCATGGTTTCACCCCGCTTTTACTGTGAGAACATTATACCACAACTGTCATGCGTTAAAAAGATATAGGGACGCACGGAAATCTTGACAAGCATTTATTTTGGCACTATAATACTTTTCTGTACGCAGTTCGCAACCATCCTGCGATATCAAAACTAGGAGGCATTATTTTTTATGAATGAATTAATTTGGTTACTTTTTGCGTTGCTCAATTTTGGCATGATCGTTGTTGTCTATAAACTGTTTGGACGCATCGGCCTTTTCGGCTGGATTGCCATGGGTACCGTGCTTGCCAATATACAGGTTACTAAGACCATTGACCTGTTTGGTTTGGAAGCGACACTTGGCAACATCATGTATGGCACACTATTTTTGGTCACTGATACGCTTAATGAGAAATATGGACTCAAAGACGCGAAAAAAGCAATCTATATAGGCTTTAGCGCACTGATTGGCATGGTCATTATCATGCAGGTCGCTTTGATGTTTGAACCTGCAAGCAGTGATTTTGCGCATGATTCACTCGCAACCATATTTGACATCATGCCGCGCATCGCATTAGGAAGCATTATAGCTTACATCGTATCACAACTGCTCGATGTGCATCTCTTTCAGCGCATCAAGCGCATCTATAGTTCAAACAGAACCCTGTATGTGAGAAACATCGGAAGCACCCTTGTCTCACAGCTTGTTGATACAGCAATCTTTGTGCCCATCGCATTTGTTGGCACCCACGAACCTGAAGTGGTATGGTCGATATTTATCACGACTTACTTCATCAAATTATTGGTCGCACTATTAGACACACCGTTTGTGTATCTTATGAAACTAATAACCCCAATCGATCAGGATTAACCGTCATTTTTGGCGGTTTTTTTATTTAGTATAAAAAAATACGCAGAAAAATCTGCGTATTGATTATTAATCTTTTACAAATGGCAGTAATGCCATGTGACGCGCACGTTTAATTGCAACGCTTAATTCTTTTTGGTATCCAGCTTTGGTTCCTGTAACACGTTTTGGAAGAATTTTTCCACGATCAGAAATAAAACGTTTGAGCAATTCTACATCTTTGAAGTCAATATATTGAATTTTGTTTTCTGTAAAATAACAGGTTTTTTTACGGCGTCTACGAAAGTTTCCTCTAGCCATATTGGTTCCTCCTTTTTAAAATGGTAAATCGTCTTCAGCGATATCAATGTCTTTAAGATCATCGCTTGAATTATTATTTGTATCGTTTTTAGGTCCTTGGTTGTTGTTGTAAGAATTGTTGTTATAATTCGAATTATTGCTTGAGCCTTGATAAGATGCATTTTGTTGATAGCCTGATGAGGCACCTTGTTGATTTTTAGGCTCCAAAAATTGAACAGAATCTGCAACAATTTCTGTGACAAAGCGACGATTGCCGTTTTGATCATCGAATGAACGGGTTTGAATACGTCCTTCAATGCCTACAAGTGAACCTTTTCCAACATACTGTGCAACATTTTCCGCTTGGCGGCGCCATACAACACAGTTTATAAAATCAGCTTCCTGTTCGCCACGCTGATTTTTAAAGGTTCGGTTTACAGCAACAGTAAAACTTGTTACTGGTATGTCGCTTTGGGTACGGCGAAGTTCAGGGTCTTTGGTAAGACGCCCTACAAGTATCGCTCGGTTTATCATAATACACCTCTTTAATTAGCGAACGTCTTTAATCATGATGTCACGGATGACATCTTCTTGAAGACGAAGAATACGTTCATATTCTTGACGTGCTTCTTGCGTTGCATTGACATTCATCACAACATAATAACCTTTTGTGTGATCATCAATTTCATACGCAAGTTCACGCATGCCCCATTCGTCCTTGTTAATAATTTCAGCATTGTTTTTAGTTAAGGCGTTTTCGAGTTTGTCCATAATTTGTTTGCGGCCTTCTTCATCAACGCTTGGACGAATAATGTACATGATTTCGTATTTAGTCATAGTTAAACCTCCTTTTGGTCTAAGGCTGCTTAAGCAGCAAGGATAGTGAGTCTTCTCACGATATTGAATTATATCACAGCGCGTAAAGCTTGTAAATAAAAATCATTGGTTTTGGAGGTGCTTCACCGCACGATCAACCATTTCCTGATTGATTTTGTGTTCCGTATCAAAAAGCTCAAATATCATATTAATGGCAGGGTTGTTTTCTTTGAAACGTTTCGTATGTTCATATGAAATAACTTCATCAAATTTTCCATTGAAAGCGATAATGCGTTCAGCAGTAATCTCTTCACTCGAAAGTGCGGGATCCATCGCTTGAATTTGGAGTTTCTTTTCTTTTGCTTCATCGGGGTACTCTTTAGCAACTTCCTTAAGCAGTCCTGCATGGCAGGATGCAGAAAAGTCCGGACTTGAGATAAGCGCGACCACCGTATCGAGATGGGTCGTTTGCATAGAAAGATAATACGCCACATAACCGCCCATGGAAATGCCAAGGACATCAAACGTTTCAAACGTATCAGCGTATTTATCTTCATACAACGATAAAATATCACGGGTGGTTTCTGAAACAACATCAAATAGATGAAACCTGGCCCATGGTCGGTCCCTGTTGGTAAAGGGAACTTCACCGCGTTCACCATGGCGCGAAGCATCGATGGCGACAACGTGATAGCCCGCACGAAGTAGCGCTTTACCTACAAGCATCATGCCTTTATCTTTATCACCGAATATGCCGTGATTGACGAATATCAATCGTTTGGCTTCATCAGAAGAATATTCCAAAACCGGAATGCCCTTGTGTTTGTACCGGGAAATATTAGTCTTCATGATGCAAAACAACCTTATTGACCAGATAAAGTGCATAAATCGTCGCACGAATACGAATCATGCTCCGATCGCCCGGAAATTGACGTTTATACGTTTTGGTTTTACCTTCATGATGCACCGCAAAATAAACCAGTCCGACTGGTTTTTCATCCGTTCCACCCTCAGGACCTGCGATGCCTGAAACACTTAAGGAAACATCAGCACCACTTTTTTGATGCAATTGATAAGCCAGGTCATAGACGCATTGTTCACTTACGGCACCGTATTGGTTTAAAATTTGTTCATTTAGTCCCATTTGTCTTACTTTTGCGTCGTTACTGTATAGCACATAGGATTCACCAAACACTTTTGAAGCCCCTGGCACATTAACAATCCGTGAAGCAATCATGCCACCGGTGATGGATTCAACAAGCGCAATGGTCTTGTTTTGATCGCGCAATGTACTAACAACATGTTCTTCAATGGTTTTTTCATGCGTTCCAACCACTGCAGTCTTAAATGTCTCTTTAAAATCACGGACTGCTTTATCCAGTGATGATTTGGAGGAGGAAGTGAACAAATATTTTATTTCACCCGTACCAGCATACGGCGCAATATCAACATCTTCATACCCTTCATAAAAGCGTTTCATTTCTCCTTCCAAATCACTCTCACCACGACCGACTACCAACAATCCTTTTTGATAATACGTTGCATCCATGAGTGGCATCAGGTAGCTTTTGAGTGCTGGCAACATGCCTCTTAGTTCATAAGGCGGTCCTGGAAGTAAGACAATATGTTGGCCATTAACGGGGATAATGGCACCTGGCGCTGTCCCGCGGTCATTATCAAGTATACGGGCATTTTCAGGAAAATCAGCCTGTTTCAAATTGGCATCTTTCATAGGACGTCCAACTCGGTTGAAATACGCGTTGATGCGCTCGAGCGAGCGCTCATTACGCACAAGTGTCAAATCATAAAAACTTGCAACACTTTCCTTGGTCGCATCATCTACTGTAGGCCCCAGGCCACCGGTAAAAACAATAAGCGGCAGGTCCTTAAGACGCTTGAGTGTTTCGTGAATTGCTGTTTCACTATCTTCAATACATGTCGCTTCTTTAACTTTAATACCAAGAGAAAAAAGTTCTGGCGCAAGCGTTGTTAAATTCGAATTAACGGTTTTGCCCATTAATAATTCATTTCCAACAGAAATTATCGCTGCATTCATAATTATCACCTGAAAATATTA
>Ga0207421_10001091_pt1 | contig 35281 bp, 26 predicted proteins | sample SodLakKL_010_SED_4_FD_187542 | JGI IMG/M metagenome (GOLD analysis project Ga0207421, IMG submission 187542) | Alkaline sediment microbial communities from Lake Tanatar, Kulunda Steppe, Russia - 8KL_010_SED (SPAdes) (version 2) | ecosystem: Environmental > Aquatic > Non-marine Saline and...
CCACCGAAAGCTGAACCGCGTCTATGGCCTGCGATACGATCAGGAGCATTGCCAAGCATCCCGACCTGCGCCACTCTCCCATTTTTGCCCGATTTGCGCCTCTAAAGGAGTGCTGCAAGTATTGAAAAGCTGCGCCTTCTGCACTTTCTGCCCGGTTGTGCTTTCTACGTCATTGCCGACTCCTACTAGTTCTTATTTTGCACTTTTAAGCCCATTTCATAAAAAATGGGGCAAAGGAACTAGGGGCAAAGGACTATATGCAGACCCAAAAACTGGGACAAGGGACCTGTCCCCGCGTCCCTGTCTGCCAATAAAAAAGTGGGACAAGGGACCTGTCCCCGCGTCCCAGTTATGCATATCTTGGGGGGGAAAGTAATAAATATAAAAGGATGATTGTAAATATTAGGCTCAATAAAATTATAAGGTATATAACATGATCTGGATGGACCTGGCAATTATATGCGTCTGTTTATGGGGTGGGATTAAAGGAATATGGTCAGATACGGGTAAGCTTTTTCGCAGTATCATCATTATAATCATTTCTATAGGGTTTGCTAATTTACTGCAATTGTATTTGGCAAAATACATGATTAATGAGTTAGAAATAAACCATGCTATAAAAGCAATGTTATTTCAAAACCAAGTAATACCAGTATATACAAGTGATTATGCCTATTTCTCTCAAGATGTAATGCAAAAATTAAACATACCTAGTTTTTGGGAAGAAAAAATATTGTTAAGAATAAAGGAATTAGGTGAATTAACTTCTCTTGATGGGCATCAAATTTATTTATTCTTGAATGAGTTTATTTATATTTCTGTGGAGATAATATCGTTTGGGTTGATTTTATTTTTAGCGATATATTCCATAAACATGATAAATTATGTTGTGGAATATCCCGATTTGTACAATAAAGGCAAATGGTATTCTTTTAATTGGCTTGGAGCGGGAATGGGTTTAATGCACCATTTTTTATTGATAAGTTTGGTCGTTGGATTTTTAAGTTTTTTGTTATGCTACCTTCCATTTATTAATTTTATAAGCTTGGAAAATTCTTTGCTGGCAAGCTTATGCATGGAAGTTTTCTTTTTTTTAAAGATATGGTAAAGAAATATATAAGAATTAAGCAGGAAAATGGTAATTTAGGCAGGAGTAATATAAAAAATCAAGAAGTACTACTTTTAGCATAAACGCGCGTCTTCTACTTTAGTTTTCAGTTAGTGAAAAACAGGGTAATACTAGTTTTAATCCTTAAATGAGGAGGTTTTGGCAGTGATTGTTATTTTACTGGGACCACCAGGAGCAGGAAAAGGAACCCAGGCCGAGATGTTGATCGACCGCTACAAATTAACTCACGTGTCCACAGGCGACATTTTGCGCTCCTCCATCAAGAGAGGTACAGAATTGGGTAATAAGGCAAAAGAATATATGGACAGAGGAGAACTTGTTTCTGATGATATTATTGTGGGCATTGTGGAAGAGAGGTTGCAGGAACCCGATTGCGAGAGTGGAGCGCTGTTGGACGGTTTTCCAAGGACAGTAGTGCAAGCTCGTTCCTTGGAAAAAGTACTGGAAAGGCTTGGAAGAAGCATTGATGCTGTAATTTACATTGAGTTAGATGAGGAAGAGGTGATTTCAAGGCTCACCGGCAGAAGAATATGTCGCGAATGTGGAGCTTCTTATCACCAGAAATTCAACCCTCCTCAAGTAAGAAATGTGTGCGATCAGTGTGGAGGGGAGCTTTATCAACGAGAAGATGATAGTGACCAAACAGTTAGACAGCGGATAAGCGTTTATAAAGAACAAACAGAGCCTTTAATTGATTACTACGAGAAAAATGGTAAGCTAAGAAAAGTAGATGGTTATCAAGAAATTAAAGATGTTTTTAATCAAATATGCCAAATTCTTGATAGTAGTTCCTAATTTGTTCTCCAAATTAACAAGTTTATATTCAGTTTATAGTCCTTTAAACTTACGAGAAAAACAAGCAGAAAGCCCACTGCTTTAGCCGTGGGAGTACGTCAAAATGAAACCCAGAAAAACCCATTCAGGCAATAAAGCATTTCATAGTTTTTGGCCCGGGAGGTATTTTGAACGATTAAATGGGACAGTTCAAAGTAGGTCAGGTAGTAAAATTAAAAAAAAGTCATCCCTGCGGTGAAAACAGGTGGAAAATTATTAGGGTAGGGATGGATTTCAGGGTGAAATGCCTGGGGTGCGGCCGCAGCGTGCTTTTACCCCGTTCACGCTTTGAAAGACGGGTCAAAGAAATACTGGAAGATGAATAGAAAAGCGAACATATTTCTATATTCATTACAATTAAGATTTGGCGTTTATAAACAGTAAGGAGGAATTTGGTGGCTTTAAGCTGTGGAGTTGTGGGGCTTCCTAATGCGGGGAAATCCACACTTTTTAAGGCTTTAACGAATATATCGGTATTAATTGAAGGATACCCTTTCTCAACAATCGACCCCAATGTGGGGATGGTGCCTTTAATCGATGAACGTTTGGATTCCCTGGCTAAGATAACCAAGCCAGAGAAGTTAACGCCTGCTTACTTAGAAGTGGTGGATGTTGCAGGCCTGGTGCGAGGAGCAAGCAAGGGTGAGGGTCTGGGAAACCAATTTTTAGGGCACTTAAGAGATGTTGATGCCCTAATTCAAGTTGTTGGTGATTTTGGATACGACTTGGAAGAAAGTTCTGGTGAAGCTTCTTTATTAAATAAGATAGAAATAGTTAACCAGGAATTAATTTTTGCTGATATTGCTTCCTTAGAAAAAAGGAAGGAAAAGATAGAAAAGAAAGCGCAGAGTGGAGAAAAAGACGCCGCTAATGAATTGAAATCTCTCGAAAAAATGCTTGAAGATTTGTTCCGGGGGAACTTGCTGGTTTCCGAAGAGATGGATTCCCGTGATCTTGAGGTGGCCAAGGAGCTTAATCTCATTACTTCTAAGAAAATGATGTATGTAATAAATACTGATGAAGATAATCTTAAAAAAGAACCTCCTCAGGAGGTAATAGATTATGCTAAATCACAAAATTCGCCGGTGATTACTATTTGTGCAAAACTGGAATCTGAACTTCAAGAACTTGATGAAGAAGAACGTGAGTTGTTTAAGGAGGAATACGACCTCCAAGAAGGTGCTTTGCCAGAGGTGGTCAAAACCTGTCAGGAAATGTTGGGATTGATTACCTTTTTCACAATTAAGGGAGAAGAAACCAGGGCTTGGCTTATAGAGAATAATTCTACGGCCTTGGAAGCTGCCGGCAAGATACATACTGATATGCAGAGGGGTTTTATAGCTGTAGAAGTTATAGATTGTGAAAGCCTTTTTGAGATTAGTTCCTGGAGCGCGGCGAAGGAAAAGGGCAAGATCAGGGTAGAGGGAAAAAATTATATAGTAAGTGATGGAGATGTGTTGCAATTTCGCTTTTCGGTATGATTTATTTCCCAGGTAATAATTTCTCACCTTTTGGAGATAAATGTGCTCTATGAGTTGACAAATAAGCAATTGAATAGATATAATTTTGTTTATAATTACTGAGATAATGGGCTGGAAATCTCCAGAAAAGCTATTACTCTTAATTTTTATTCTAATGTTTTAAAGTCGGATCGGGTTAAGTGTTGTATTAATTGGTTTAAGCTACAGGCAGGTGAAGGACAGCCTTGGATAGGGGAGTAATAAGGAAGGATAATAGTTATAGGCTGTAAATAATAAGCCTTTGCCTGGGGGCGAAGGCATTTTTTGTTTCTAAATAGGATAGTCAGGGGGATGGTCATGTCACTAAAAATTTTTGTTGATGGAAAACTTGTTCCTGCCGAAGAAGCTACGGTATCGGTTTTTGATCATGGATATCTTTATGGAGATGGAGTGTTTGAAGGTATCAGGGTTTATAATGGACGAGCTTTCAAGCTAAAAGAACACGTGAAAAGGCTTTACGACTCTGCACATGCAATCATGCTTAAAATTCCTTATACTCAAGAGGAAATGGTTGAATCTGTTGTGGAAACAGTTAGAGCTAACGAGTTAACAGATGCTTACATACGTGTGGTTGTTTCACGTGGAACAGGGGACCTGGGCCTGGACCCCCAAAAATGTTCAAAAGCCAAGGTCGTAATTATTGCAGATAATATTACCCTTTATCCAAAAGAACTATACGAAAAAGGCCTGCAAGTGATTACTGTGAACACCAGGCGTAATATTCCAGATGCACTGCCACCACAGATAAAATCTTTAAATTATTTGAATAACATTCTGGTAAAAATTGAAGCAAACCAGGCCGGTGTTCTGGAAGCTATCATGTTGAACAACAATGGATTTGTCACTGAAGGTTCCGGGGATAATATTTTTATCATGCGGAAAGGAAAGCTTTTAACGCCGCCCCCCTATATGGGTATTTTAGAAGGAGTAACCAGGGAGATGGCCATAGATCTTGCCCGGAAGATAGATGTTCCGGTTGAAGAGACACCATTTACTTGTTATGATCTCTATGTAGCTGACGAGTGCTTTTTAACAGGAACTGCGGCGGAAATAATTCCCGTAATAGAGGTAGATGGAAGAACCATTGGCGAAGGAGTTCCTGGTCAGGTTACTAAGCAATTAATGAAATTGTTCAGAGAACAAACTGGAAACAGCGGCGTGGAAGTGTATCCAAGCTAGCTGAAATTCTGTTTTCTGCTAATGATGGCCTAGTTTAGTGTGAAGTTTTATTTATAGTTCCTTATTTCTTTATCAAGTCGTTTTTTTGCTTAGGCAATTTTAATATGAAGTTCTGAAATTATCTTTGTTAATTTAACTGATTTGTTAATTAACCTAATCTAATTCTTAATCAGCCCTTTTCAAATCAGCTTGCAAATTTTAGCCTAATAATTCATACAAATACCTGTGATATATTTACTGGAGGATAGCTATGCGAAGTGATTTTATAAAGCAAGGCGTGGAAAGAGCCCCCCAGCGCTCTCTTCTTAGTGCCATGGGGTATAATGCCCGGGAAGTAGAGCAGCCTTTTATTGGGGTGGTAAACGCTGCCAATGAAATTGTTCCCGGTCACATTCACCTGGATCAGATTGCAGATGCAGTCAAAACAGGAATAAGAATGAATGGTGCCACTCCTGTAGAATTTTCCACAATTGGTATTTGCGATGGTATTGCCATGAATCATTCCGGCATGCGTTATTCACTTGCCAGCAGGGAGGTAATTGCTGACAGCATCGAGTGTATGGCTGAAGCGCATGGTTTTGATGCTATGGTCCTGATAACCAATTGCGATAAAATTACTCCCGGTATGTTAATGGCCGCCATAAGGGTGAACATTCCTGCTATCATTGTAAGCGGGGGCCCCATGCAGGCTGGCGAATTCAAAGGAGAAAAAGTTGATCTCAAAAGCGTATTTGAGGGAGTCGGCAAGGTTAAATCTGGTTCCATGACGGAAGAGGAACTTGATGAACTCGTGGTAAATGCCTGCCCGGGATGTGGTTCCTGTGCGGGAATGTTTACGGCAAATACCATGAATTGCCTTTCCGAAGCCCTGGGTATGGCTCTGCCCGGGAATGGCACCACCCTGGCCGTTAGTGCTGACCGCCTCCGTTTGGCAAAAGAGGCAGGCATGCAAGTAGTTAACAACTTAAATGCCGGTTTGAATCCCAGGCACATAGTAACAGCTGCAGCGGTGGAAAATGCCCTGACAGTGGATATGGCCCTGGGTGGCTCTAGCAATACCATACTCCACATGGCGGCTATTGCCAGTGAAGCGGGTGTCGAATTTGATTTAAGAAGGGTAAATGAAATCAGTGACAAGACGCCACAACTTTGTTCTTTAAGTCCGGCGGGGAAATTCCATATTGAAGATCTACACAGAAGCGGAGGAATTCCGGCGGTTATGAAAGAATTGGACCGCGCAGGACTGATCCATAAGTCTATCCCGGCAGTTTTAGGAGACAAGATTGACTATTATTTTCAGGATGCACCTGGCGCCGATAAAAAGGTTATAACGGATGTTAATAATCCTTTTGGAGAAACAGGAGGCCTTGCGGTGCTTTTTGGGAACCTGGCTCCGGAAGGTGCTATTGTAAAACAAGGAGCAGTAGCTCCCGAGATGCTGGTTACCAGTGGGGAAGCCCGGGTTTTCAATGGTGAAGACGAAGCCGTAGAAGCCATTCTTAATGGTGATGTAAAAGCCGGGGATATAGTTGTTATCAGGTATGAAGGACCCAAAGGCGGACCCGGGATGCGGGAGATGTTGGCAGCCACTTCTGCCCTTGGCGGCATGGGGCTGGCCAGCCAGGTATCTTTACTAACTGATGGCCGTTTTTCCGGTGCTACCAGGGGGGCGGCAATAGGCCATGTCTCCCCGGAAGCGGCTGAAAGAGGCCCCCTGGCTTTGGTCAAAGAAGGAGATAATATAGAAGTGGACATACCCAAACGCAGCCTGGAATTGAAAGTATCAAAGCAAGAAATAGAAAAACGCAACCAGGAATTAGAATTACCTGATCCGCACATAAATCATGGATATTTAAAGCGTTACAGCCGAATGGTAACTTCGGCGAGTAAAGGAGCAATATTGGAGGTAGGAGAGTAAATTGAAAAAAATGAAAGGTTCTGAAATGGTCATATCGGCTTTGGAAAAGGAACAAGCCACCATAGTATTTGGCTATCCTGGAGGGGCTGTATTGCCTTTATACGACAGTCTTTATGATTCTTCTATCCAACATTATTTAAGCAGACACGAACAGGGGGCAGTTCATGCCGCCGATGGCTATGCACGTTCTACAGGCAAACCGGGAGTGGTGTTTGCTACTTCAGGGCCGGGAGCCACGAACCTGGTTACCGGAATAGCTACTGCCTACATGGATTCAGTTCCCCTTGTTATTTTCACTGGCCAGGTGGGTTCAGGTGCAATTGGAACCGATGCCTTTCAGGAAGCTGACATTACCGGCATAACTATTCCCATAACCAAGCATAATTTTCTGGTTAATAGTGCCCAGGAACTGCCCAAGATTATCAAAGAAGCTTTTCACTTGGCTTCAACTGGCAGAAATGGGCCGGTGCTTATCGATCTTCCTAAAGACATTCAGGATGAGATAGGCGAATTTGATTATCCCGAAAAAGTGGATATTCAGGGGTATAAACCAACCATAGAGGGACACCCCGGCCAGATTACCCGAGCAGTGAAAATGATAAAAAAAGCTCAAAAACCACTCATTATTGGAGGCGGGGGAATAATTCGCTCGGGGGCATCTGAACATCTCTATAAACTGGTAGAAGAAAGCCAGATACCTGTGTGCCTAACCTTGATGGGTTTGGGTGGATTTCCCGGCGATCATCCTCTATTTCTGGGGATGCTGGGTATGCATGGAACCCGGGCTGCAAACTATGCAGTTATGGAAACCGATTTGATCATTGCTGTGGGAATGCGCTTTGACGACCGGGTGACGGGACACCTGCCTTCTTTTGGTGCTAACGCCAATGTCATTCATATCGATGTGGATCCTGCCGAAATTGGAAAGAACATCCAGGTGGACATTCCTATTGTAGGCGATGTAAGTTTGGTTCTAAAACGGATGCTCAAAAATTTTAACCCGGGCGATACAAGTGAATGGTTACAAAAAGTTAAAGAATGGAAAGAGGAAGACCGCAAATTTGTTAACTGTGAATCTCCCGAAGCGGTAAAAACGCCGGAAATTATTAAAACAATATTTAATAAGACGGAGGACCGGGAGACGGTTATAGCCACTGATGTAGGTCAGCACCAAATGTGGACGGCGCAACATTTTTGTTTTAGCCGCCCGCGGACATTGCTTTCTTCAGGAGGCCTTGGCACTATGGGCTATGGTTTTCCGGCCTCCATAGGAGCCCAGGTAGGCAAACCGGATGCCACCGTCTTTTGCATTACCGGCGATGGAAGTTTTCAGATGAATATTCAGGAACTGGCTACTGCAGCACATTACCAGCTTCCGGTGAAAATAATGATCATCAACAATAGTTTTCTGGGAATGGTTAGGCAGTGGCAGGAATTGTTTTTTAACCGGCGTTATTCTAGCACTTCGCTGGCAGGCAACCCTGATTTTTGCAAAGTGGCGGAAGCCTACGGGGTGCCTGGAAAGAGAGTAAGCCAAGTGGATGAAATGGAAAGTGCTATCGATTGGGCTCTTTCTACTGAGGGGCCAGTAGTTGTGGAATTTGTGGTGGAAACCGAGGACAATGTGTTTCCCATGGTAGCGCCCAATCGACCCTTAAACGAGATCATAGATAAGCGGGGGACGAAATAATGAAACATGTGCTGGCAGTATTGGTAGAGAACAAACCGGGAGTTCTTGCTCGCATAGCCGGTTTGTTTAGCAGGCGAGGGTTTAACATTGACAGCCTGGCAGTGGGAGAAACGCTTGATCCCAACATTTCCCGAATGACAATTACTGTGACTGGAGATAGCTCTACCCTGGAACAGGTTGTCAAGCAGCTCAACAAGCTGGTTAACGTAATAAAAATCAGCAATGTAACTGAGGATCCAGCAGTAATCAGGGAACTAATGCTCATCAAAGTCCAGGCAGATCCACAAACGAGAAGTGACATTCAGCAAATAGTGGAAACTTTCCGGGGCAAAGTTGTGGATGTATCCCTTGATTCGCTGGTGATTGAAATTACCGGGGATGAAGAAAAATTAGAAGCTATAAAAATACTGCTGCAGCATTTTGGAATTAGAGAAGTCGTTCGTACCGGTAAAGTGGCCATTTTAAGAGGTAGTAAAACAACACGAGAAGGCTACGGGGGCCTTGTCGATTAATAATTTGTAAGTTATTATACTTTAATCTTGAAATCTAATTTATTATTGTTTTTGTTGAGATATAGTAACATATGCAGGAAATTAAATATACGGCAATAAGAAAGATAGGTGGATAATATGGGAATGACCATGGTCGAAAAAATTTTAGCCCGCGGTGCAGGCAGGGAAAAAGTAGAACCTGGCGAAATCGTAAATGTTAAAGTGGATCTTTGCTTGGGCAATGATATTACAGCCCCGGTGGCTATTAATGAATTTGACAAAATGGGAGCCACGGAAGTGTTTGATGCCAGTAAAGTAGTGCTTGTGCCGGATCATTTCACCCCTAACAAAGATATAAATTCAGCCCAGCAGTGCCAGCAAGTTCGCAATTTTGTTCGTGAACAAAGCATAGAAAATTATTTCGAGATAGGACGCATGGGTATTGAACACGCTCTTTTACCGGAAAAAGGTCTTGTGGCTCCGGGCGATATTATTATAGGAGCGGATTCACACACCTGCACTTATGGAGCTCTGGGGGCTTTTGCCACCGGAGTCGGCAGTACTGACCTGGCCGCAGCCATGGCAATCGGTGAAGCCTGGTTTAAAGTTCCTTCCACTATTAAATTTGTTTACCGGGGCAAGTTGCCGCGGTGGATAACAGGTAAGGATCTGATCTTGGCCACAATTGGGCTAATAGGAGTGGATGGTGCCCTTTACCAGGCCATGGAATTTACCGGCGAAGCCATAGATAATTTAAGTCTTGACGGAAAACTGACCATGGCCAATATGGCCATAGAAGCAGGAGCAAAATGTGGTTATATGGAACCGGACCAAACAACCCGGGAGTATGTGACCCAGCGTTCTGTGAAGACTTTTGAACCTGTATATAGTGATGCCGATGCCAAATACGAACGTACTATGGAAATTGATGTGAGTTCCCTGCAACCGCAGGTAGCTTTCCCTCATTCCCCTGCCAATGTATATTCGGTGGAAAAAGCAGGCGAAATACCGGTAGATCAGGTTGTAATCGGTTCTTGCACTAACGGTCGCATAGAAGATATGAGGGAGGCGGCCAGGATTCTGCAGGGCAAAAAAGTGGATCCTTCCGTGCGCCTTATAGTAATCCCGGCAACCCAGGAGGTATATGCCCAGGCTCTGCAGGAAGGACTGTTGAGTATATTTGTAGAATCAGAAGCAGCAGTGAGCACACCTACCTGTGGGCCATGCCTTGGTGGCCACATGGGCATTCTTGCTTCGGGAGAGCGGGCACTGGCTACTACCAACCGAAACTTTGTCGGGCGGATGGGCCACCCCGAAAGTGAAGTCTATTTGAGCAGTCCTGCTGTAGCAGCAGCTTCAGCAATTACTGGTAGAATATCTCATCCAGAGGAGGTGATTTCTTCGTGATTCGAGAAGGCCGGGCATGGGTTTTAGGTGATGACGTTGACACGGATGTCATTATTCCAGCGCGATATTTGAATTCTTCGGACCCCCAGCATCTGGCCGCACACTGTTTGGAAGATCTGGATGAGAGCTTTGCTTCGAAAGTGGCGGAAGGTGATGTAGTTATTGCGGGGCGGAATTTCGGATGTGGCAGTTCCCGAGAACATGCCCCTCTTTCATTGAAAGCAACCGGAATTTCCGGAGTAGTGGCCATAAGTTTTGCCCGTATTTTCTTTCGTAATGCTTTAAATATTGGGTTGCCCATCTGGGAATGCCCTGAACTGGTAGCGGAAGCAAAGCCGGGAGACCGGATTAAAATCAATATAGAAGAGGGAGTCTTTGAGATGGTTGATAAAGGAAAGTCCTTTTCTGCGCCCCCTTTCCCACCATTTATGCAGCAACTGATCAATGAAGGGGGACTGGTCAACTATGTTCGCAAAAAACTCTCTGAAGCCTAATAATAAAAGGAGGTTTTTTTATAATGTCCCAGTATACTACCAGTCAAATAAGAAATCTGGCCCTTATTTCCCATGGTGGAGCAGGCAAAACTTCTCTGACTGAAGCTATGTTGTATACAGCTAAAGCAACCAACCGCCTGGGCAATGTAGAGGATGGAAACACTGTTACTGATTATGATGAAGAAGAAGTTCGCAAACAAATTACCATAAACAGCGTTCCGGCTCCGGTAGAATGGAAAAATTGCAAGATCAATCTTCTGGATACCCCCGGTTATTTTGACTTTCTCGGTGATGTTTTGGGAGCTTTGCGGGCGGTTGATGTGGCCCTAATGGTAGTTTGTGCTGTTAATGGAGTGGAAGTAGGCACCAACCAAATGTGGGAGTATGCCAATCAGCAAAATTTGCCCCGCTTGATTTTTATTAACAAGCTGGAGCGTGAAAATGCCAGCTATTATAAGGTTTTGGATCAGCTAACTAACAATTATGGTACCAAAATTATGCCTTTGATGGTTCCCTGGGGTGAGGAAGCTAATTTCCAGGGTATAGTCGATCTGGTTAAACAAAAAGCTTACACTTTTACTCCCGGCGAAAGCAGGGAAGTTAAAGAACACGACATTCCCGATGAACTCCAGGACAGGGTAGAAGAGTACAGGGAAAAAATGGTGGAAGTTGTGGCCGAAGCTGATGATGAGTTGCTGGAAAAATATTTGGACGGCGAAGCCTTAACTGATGAAGAAATAACTACCGGTTTGCGCAAAGGAATTGCTGCCAATGAAGTCATACCGGTGATTGGCGGTTCGGCATCTCAGTGCATGGGCATTGAACCATTGCTTGACTTTATTGCCGATTATATTCCTTCCCCGGCAGATGTAGGGGCGGTAACCGGCGAAGTTCCTGGTAAGGGAGAAGAAGTGAGTCGACAACCATCAACGGATGAGCCTTTTTCCGCCATGGTTTTCAAAACCCTGGCTGACCCTTACGTCGGGCGTATCAATTATTTCCGGGCTTATTCAGGAGTGTTGAAATCCGACTCCCAGGCCCTAAACGTCAATAAAAACAAAACGGAAAGAATTGCGCAGGTATTTTTCATGCGCGGTAAAAATCAGATTACGTCCCCGGAGATTGTGGCCGGAGATATTGGTGCTGTAGCCAAATTACAAGAAACATCCACTGGTGATACCCTTTGCGATAAGGGTAATCCTATTCAGTTTCCACCTATTGAATTTCCGGAACCGGTCATCTCTTTTGCTGTTGAGCCCAAAACCAAAGGGGATGAAGAAAAGGTGGCCACTGGTTTGGCTCGTTTTTTGGATGAAGATCCTACCTTCAAGATGGAAAGAAACAAGGAAACCAAGGAAACAGTCGTTTCCGGGATGGGAGAAATGCAGATTGAAAACATTGTCAACAAACTTTCCAAAAAGTTTGGCGTGGAAGTTAACCTCACTACTCCCAAGGTTCCTTATAAGGAAACCATCAGGGGGCGCAAACGTGTAGAAGGCAAGCACAAAAAGCAAAGTGGTGGCCGTGGCCAGTACGGTCACGTTTTTCTAGAGTTGGAACCTTACGAGGGTGATGATGACGCCCTGCAGTTCAACGATAAAATATTTGGTGGAGTGGTTCCCAAAACCTACATTCCAGCTGTGGAGAAAGGTATTCGGGAAACCATGGAAGAAGGCGTTCTGGCTGGCTATCCGGTAAGAGGGATTAAAGCAGATCTGGTAGATGGTTCTCACCACTCTGTGGACTCCTCGGAGATGGCTTTCAAGGCAGCTGGTTCAAAAGCGTTCAAGCAGGGCTTCATGGAGGCGGATCCTGTTCTATTGGAGCCCATCATGGAAGTTGAAGTTGTCGTTCCCGAGGAATTTATGGGAGATATAATGGGAGATATTAACAGCCGCAGAGGTAAGGTTCAAGGCATGGAGCCCAATAACGGCGAGCAGCTAATTAAAGCCCAGGTTCCCATGTCTGAAATGTTCCGTTATTCTATTGACCTGCGGTCTATGACCCAGGGTAGAGGAAGATTTACCATGCAGTTTTCTCATTATGAGGAAGTTCCCCAACATGTTGCTGAAAAAATTATAGAAGCTGCTAAAGAAGAAAAAGAAAAGGAGTAAGGATTAAATCTTGGCCCGGGCATATAATAGGACAAGAACACACTATTGCAGCAAATGGGGGTATGAAGGTGGCCAATAAAAAAGTTGCCGTTATCTTTGGGGGTCGCTCGGGAGAGCATGACATTTCATTGCGCTCGGCAGCATCAATTATGGAGGCCTTGGAGGTCAAGGGGTATGAGGTCATGCCAGTGGGAATTACCAGGGACGGAACCTGGATTGCAGGTGGGGACCCCTGGCAAGCTTTGCAGGATAAACGCCGGCCTCATGGGTGTTATCAGGCTACTATAAATATTGATCCCCTTAACCCTGGTTTTCTCCTCTGGGCAGAAAACGGGGATGGGCCAAACAGGTTTAACTTTGAAGCAGTAGACGTAATATTCCCGGTGCTTCATGGTCCTTTTGGAGAAGATGGCACCGTGCAGGGAGTTCTGGAGATGGCAGGGTTGCCATATGTGGGAGCGGGTGTGCTGGCTTCCACCGTGGGGATGGACAAAGTCCTCATGAAAGAGGTATTTGCCCAAAATGGCTTGCCTGTGGGTAACTTTCTCCATTTCAAAAGTTCTAACTGGGCAAAGGCAAAAGAGAGCTTGATGAACCAGGTTGCTCAAAAAATTGATTTTCCTTGTTTTGTTAAACCAGCAAACCTGGGCTCAAGTGTGGGAATTACCAAAGCTTATGACAGGACCCAGCTCAATGATGGTGTAGAAGAAGCGCTGGAATATGATGAAAAAGTACTGGTAGAAGCTAACTTATCCGGTAAAGAGATAGAGTGTAGCGTTCTGGGAGACCTGGAACCAAAAGCTTCTGTGCCGGGAGAAATTGTGCCCAGCAACGATTTTTACGATTATCATGCCAAGTACATTGATGATCGCTCGGAATTGATTATCCCGGCTGATTTGACTGATGACCAGACAGAAAGGATCAAAGACTTATCGGTTAGAGCATTTCAGGCCATAGATTGCAGCGGCATGGCCAGGGTTGACTTTTTTGTAGACCCGTATTCCAACGAGATCTATATTAACGAAATAAATACCATACCTGGCTTTACCAGCATTAGCATGTATCCCAAACTATGGGAAGCCAGTGGAATTACATTTAACGATCTGGTGGAACAATTGCTTGAGATTGCTCAGAAGAGACAACAGCGCCGCAGTGAATTGAAAAATTCACCGCCTGTTTAAATATGTATAATTATCATATAAAAAAAGGAGGATTAACTGGTTAATGGAAAAAGAGTATCTAATGATTCCAGGGCCCACCCCAGTACCACATGAAATTACCCAGGCCATGGGAAGCAACATATTTAACCATCGTGGGCCAAAGTTTAAGGATTTGATTGAGGATGTTACAGAAAAATTAAAAAAAGTGTTTGCCACCAGCAATGATCTTTTTATACTTACTACTTCGGGAACCGGGGCCATGGAGACTGGTGTAGTTAACTTTATTTCGCCTGGTGATAAAGTAATATCCCTGTCCAACGGTTCTTTTGGGGACCGTTTGGCCAATATCGCCCGGACCTATAATGCTGATGTGGAGAACGTACATTCCGAATGGGGAGAACCTCTGGATTATGAAGCACTGGAGAAAAAGCTGGATGAGGACAAAGATGGTAAAATTAAGGCCATACTGGTAGTTCACAACGAATCTTCTACCGGGATGATGAATGATATCGAGAGAGTCAGCAAGCTGCGCAAGAATCACCCGGCCTTAATGATTGTGGATACAGTAAGTTCTTTGGGAGCGGTTCCTGTAGAAGTTGATGAGTGGAATATTGATGTGTGCTTAACAGGCTCCCAGAAAGCCCTTTTACTCCCCCCTGGGTTGGCCTTTATTAGTGTAAACGATAGGGCCTGGGAAGTGATGCAAAACTGCACCCAGCCGGTATTTTATTTCAGCCTCCAGAAAGCAAAAGACTTTTTGGATGTGGGACAAACTCCCTTTACTCCGGCTATACCCCAGGTAGTTGCCCTGAAGGAAGCGCTGGACATGATCCTGGAAAAAGGAAGGCAGTATTCTTTCGACCGCCACTACCTTATGATGCAATCAGTTCGGAAGGCCGCTGAAGGTTTAGGCCTGGAACTTTTGGTAAAAGAGGAAGCATCTGCTTCCCGGACGGTGACAGCCATTAAGAAGCCTCAGGATATAGAAATTAAGGATTTGCGTTCATTAATGCGCAACAAATACGGAGTGGAAATAGCCGGCGGACAGGGCAAGCTATCGCAGGAAATTTTCCGTATAGGCCACCTGGGAGCCATTACGGATATGGATGTATTAACTACTATAGCTGCTCTGGAAATGAGCCTGGTTGAACTGGGCTCTAAGGTCCAACTGGGCAGTGGGGTAAGCAAGGCCCAGGAAGTAGTTATGCAGAAAAAGTAAATAAATTTATATTAATATAGTTAGTTTAAGTTTAAAAAAGAGTCCCCGTGACTCTTTTTTATTTACTATTGGCAAAATATTGTTTTTTTCTAGAAATTATTAATAAAAAATAATTGCATAAAAGGATTTAGCCTAACCACTGTTGAATTACTAAATGAAACTGGAGTGGGTGATTTCATGACGCAATTCCAACAAAAAGATTTAATTAGCTTGATAGAAGGTTCAGATGAGGGAAATAATGAACTTAAAAGCAATGAAGACAATAAGCACCATGAGGATAAAATTAATGATGGAAACCAGGTTGAAATAACTGCTCTTGAGGATTTGGAACGGGAATGCAAAACTTGCCACAAATGTAATTTGAGGCAAGGGGCAAACCAGGTGGTATTTGGCGTGGGCAACCCGGAGGCTGCCTTGATGCTGGTTGGAGAAGGGCCGGGGGGAGAGGAAGACTGCCAGGGGGTCCCTTTTGTGGGTAGCGCCGGGAAGTTATTAACTCGCATACTTGCTGCGGTAGACATCCAACGAGAAGAAGTATATATAACTAATATTGTAAAATGCCGCCCACCCGGGAACCGTGTGCCTGCCAAAGAAGAAATTGACCAGTGTATCGGTTATTTAAAAAAGCAAATAGAGCTTATCAATCCCCAAATAATAGTTTGTTTGGGTTCCCCGGCAACACAAATACTCATAGACAAGCAGGCTCGCATAACCAAAGTAAGGGGAAACTGGGTAGAAAAAGATTCCCGCCTGTTTATGCCCACTTTTCATCCGGCTGCTCTTTTGCGGGATCCCAACAAAAAAAGGCCGGTGTGGGATGATTTTCAGAAAATCGCGGCCAGTTACCGCGAACTATTACCAAACAGGGAAAAGGGGCGTTAGTATGGAAAAGCAAATTCTGGTGGTAGATGATGAGAAAACTCTCGTAAAAGCGCTAAAATTTGGGCTGGAAAAAGAGGGGTACCAGATTGATGCGGCTTATGACGGAAAGGAAGCCCTGGACAAGGTTAACAATTCGGACAATCACTATGATCTGATCATTTTAGACTTGATGTTGCCGGAAGTTGATGGGTTTGAGGTTTGTCGCACCATAAGAAAGAGTATGGATGTACCTATTATCATGTTAACGGCCAAAGATGAAGATATTGACAAGGTTTTGGGCCTGGAATTAGGAGCCGATGATTACATTACCAAGCCCTTCAATACGCGAGAACTCACAGCCCGCATTAAATCAATTTTACGCAGAGTTGAAACCAGCCAGGAAGATTTGAAAAAATATATCAATATAGGAGATTTGCAGATTGATTTGCTTCACCGGAGAGCTCGTTTGCGTGACGAGGAAGTAGAGTTAACTTCCAAAGAATTTGCTCTTCTAAGCTTTTTTGCCAATAATGCCGGGAAGGTTTTTTCCAGGGAAGAACTTCTGGAACAAGTGTGGGGTTATAATTATTTTGGCGATGCCCGCACTGTAGATGTGCATATCAGGCACCTGCGCGAGAAGATTGAAAAAGATCCTGGCAACCCGGAAATGATTGTAACTGTCTGGGGAACCGGATACAAATTTGTTGAAAACTCCAATGCTTAGAATTACCAGTATCCGCAACAGGCTTATTTTGTACTTCCTGGCAGTAATTATCCCCGTCATGCTGGTTATTAGCCTGGTGCTGTATAACTGGCTCAAGCACTATTACTTCGATTATGAAGAAGAGATGCTGATCCGCAGTGGGAATATGGCTGCGGAATTGGTTAGTGGTTATATCATCGAAGATATGGAGCAGCCCCGGCTTATTTCCCTTGCAGAAAATATCAGTCGTCAGGCCCAGCCTGCAACGCGGGTGATTTTTGTGGATCACAATTATGAGGTTGTAGGCGATTCTATGCGAATTGACAGTATGATAGGAGATAGGCTTGTTCGCCCCGAAGTTGAAATTGCCCTGGAAGGAGATAATAAACGAACTGTTCAATACAGCGAGGAATCCGAAATTTGGATAATGCAGGTTGCTGTTCCTGTGGAGAGGGAAGTTAATGGCGGTGAATCTCCTGTGGGTGCAGTTTTTTTATCTACATCACTGGAAGAAGTTTATGAAGTCCTGGTTGATGTGCGTCTATTTTTAATGTGGGCTACTGTATCAGCAATCGTGTTGGTAACAGCCGCTTCTTTTATTCTGGCCCGCCGGTTTTCCGGACCTCTCAATGAGCTGACGGTGGCGGCGCAAAAGATGGCCGAGGGAGATTTGGAGCAAAAAATTGAGATATCCTCCGAGGATGAAATTGGTCGTCTGGCCAATCAGTTCAATATTATGGCCGAGCGCCTTGATTATATGACCCGCAACTTGAAAGCTTTTGCTGCCAACGTTTCTCATGAACTGCGAACTCCATTGACCACCCTTAATCTGTTGATTCATTCTTTAAGGGATCACGAAATGGATCGAAGCCAACAAATTGAGTTCTTAGATGATCTCAATAAACAAACGGAAAGACTGATTAACATGGTTACCGATCTCTTAGAGATGACCAAACTTGAGCACATTAAGATAAAGGAAAAAGGCAAGCAGTTTTCCCTGCGCTACATTTTGTTGGAACTGGTGGAGCAAATGTCTCCCTGGTTTGAAAAGGCGAATGTGAAATTTAACCATGATATTCCCCTGGCTTTATTAACTATTTCCGGTTCACCGGGGCAGATCAGGCAAGTATTTTACAACCTTCTGGATAATGCCCTCAAGTATACCCCAACCGGAGGAGAAGTAAAACTGGAAGCTTGGGAAGAAGATGAACATATTAAGGTTAAAGTTGCCGATACAGGAAAGGGTGTTCCGGAAAGTGAGCGCGAGTTTATATTTGAACGTTTTTACCGAATAGACCAATCCCGGGCAAAAGCTGACGGTGAAGGCGGTATGGGGCTTGGCCTGGCTATTGCCAGGGAAATCATTGAAGTTCACGGCGGTGAAATTACCCTGGAAAGTGAGGAAGGCAGAGGAAGTGTTTTTTGGATAACTTTGCCCAAAGAAGACATATCCAAAGATATTTCGGAAGATGTTATTGAGAATTAATAAGAAAGAAGCATGATTTTAAATATTATTAAACAATTGTGGAAAGCGAACATGTAAAATAGATCGTGTAAAATACTAACTAGAATAAAGCCAGGTGAAATTAATGTCAAAACCTACAATGTTTGGCTTTGCAATCCTCCTGGGAGTGGCGATGCTGGTAATGGGAGGAATTGTATTCAATGAGGAGATCGTTACCTGGTATACAGAAGATGCACCACCGGTGGAACCGGAGCCATTAAGTTATACCCAGGAACAGGAAGACAACCTGGTGGAGTTAAAGTACTTCCCCAGCCCTGAATTGCAAATTCTGGATTTCTCCGTGACTGAAGAAGGAGATTTTATTTTCTTCGGCACTAATACCCAGGAAGTAACTTTGTTGGACGAAGAAGGAAATGTTATCTGGGAGCAGATAATGGATGACGATCCTCTGCAAACAGCCATAACTTCCTGTGGCAACTATGTGATTATAGGTACCGCCGGGGGAGAGCTTTATTACCTCAAAAACGATCGGGAAATCATCTGGAAAGAGGAATTGGATACACCGGTGGAACATATGAAAGTCTCTCCGGAAGGCGAGTGGTTGGTGCTGGGAGGTTGCCAGGAAGGAGAAGGTGTCATTGAGTTTTATTCCAGGGAGAAAGGACGAGAGTGGCGCCAGGAAACCGGTAAGCTTGATCAACTGAAGTTATCGTTTTTAAATGAAAAAATTCTATATACGGAAAGTAAAGATAAAAATGAAGATGAGAATGATGAAAAAGATGATACAAATACATACGAATATAGCGTAGTTGCCGTTGATCTGGACGGGGATGAATTGTGGGAACTGGAGAATGCCCGTTTAAGAGCCTTTTCTGAAAGTTATGATGTAATGGCAGTGCAAGATGAGGAAAATAACCTGGTGATCTATGACCTGGATAAAGATAAAAAATGGGAGGAGAAGTTTTCGTCCACATCTCTGGAGGTTGTCTTTAATGAAAATAACGAACACCTGCTGGTTTATGATAAATTCACTGATGATGAGAATTTGCACTGTTTTGGTCCCCAGGGAAGCCGTCTTTGGAAAAAACGCATTGTGGATGATGCCATGCTCACTCTCTCGCCCGGTGGTCGCCATATCTATTATGCTTCCCAGGACCAGCATGATGATACCTATAGCAAAATAATCGTTTTGGATGAAAGAGGAGATGTAGTAGAAGAACTGGAAGTAACAGTGCAGGTGGAGAAAATTAAAACTGCAGGCGAACCGCATTTCCTTTATCTGGCCGGAAGTGATGGCAGCGTTTATCAGATTAACCTCCTTGCAAGCGACTCCCAGGAGTAAAATTATTAAAAGCCAATTGTTTTCCCTGCTGCTTTAGGATACAATAAAGAGAAAAAAGGAGTAGAATGCTTTAGTATATGTTACCGTTAAAAGAAGAAATAAGCCAATTATTAACAACTTTAACTGGATTAGAGGAAGCCGAAATTAAAGAAATACTGGAAGAACCCCCTTCACCGGAGATGGGAGATCTTTCTTTTCCCTGCTTTATACTGGCCAAGCAACAGCGAAAGCCTCCACCGCAGATATCTGCTGAATTAGCCGAGCAACTAGCAGAGAAAGAATTTACATACATAGAGTATGTTAAAAACCAGGGGCCCTACCTAAATTTCTATATAAATAATTTTGCCCTGGCCCGCGAGCTTATCCCCCAGATCACTGCCGGTGAATATATAAAAAGCTGGTGTAATGTAGGTGAGGGCCACACCGTGGTAGTTGATTATTCAGCGCCGAACATTGCCAAGCCTTTTGGAATAGGGCACCTGCGTTCTACTATTATTGGCAATGCCCTTTACCTGATTTACCAGGCACTGGGATACAAGTGCATAGGTGTAAACCACCTGGGGGATTGGGGTACCCAGTTTGGCAAACTTATTGCTGCTTATCGCATGTGGGGAGAGCAGGAGAAATTAGAAGCAGATCCAGTCAATTATGCTTATCAAATATATGTCAAGTTTCATGAAGAAGCTGATAAAGACTCTGTCCTGGAGGATAAGGCCAGAGAATGGTTTTGCAGCTTAGAAAATGGAGATGAAGAAGCCAGCAGGCTCTGGAAAACATTCTGCGAATTCAGCTTACAGGAATTCAAACGTGTATATAAGATGCTGGGGATAGAATTTGATTATTACCAGGGAGAGAGCTTTTACAATCCCTATCTGGAACAAACCATAGATCTGGTTAAAGATAAAGGCTTGGCTACTGAAAGTGAAGGCGCTCTTATTGTAGATCTGGAACCATATGATTTGCCGCCGGTGGTCCTGCGCAAAAGTGACGGAACGACTCTTTATATTACCCGGGATCTCTCTGCTGCAATTTATCGCTATGAACAATTTGAATTTAGCCAGATGCTTTACGTGGTAGGCGCTGAGCAAACCCTTCATTTCCAGCAACTGTTCAAGGTCCTGGAGCTCATGGGCTATGAGTGGGCCCTTAATTGTGTTCATGTGCCTTTTGGGTTGATCCGCTTCAAAGAAGGAAGGATGTCTACCCGGGAAGGCAACATCATCCTGTTAAAGGATGTTATTGAAAAAGCAGAGGAGCTGGCATTCCAGATTATAGAAGAAAAAAACCCTCAATTGGAAAATAAAGAAGAAGCAGCTCGTGCTGTTGGGCTGGGCGCCATAAAATTCGGCGATCTTTGCAATGATCGGATCAAGGATATTGAGTTTGAATGGGACAAGGTGCTTGATTTTACCGGCGATACCGCTCCCTATATTCAATATTCTCATGCCCGCATTTGCAGTATATTGAGCAAATCTGGCAACGAGGCTGAAATAAAAAAACTCGCCAGCCACGATTTGGAAGATATTACACTGGCTGCAACTGAAGAAAAGGCTTTGTTAAAAGAACTATCTCTGTTGCCGGAAGCAGTCTTGCGCTCGGCAGAAACAAACAAGCCTTCATATCTGGCCCGCTACCTGGTGGATGTGGCCCGGGAGTTCAATCGCTTCTACCACAACTGCCCTGTTTTGAATGAAGAAGGGGTCAAGCGTAAATCACGGTTACTACTTATCCTGGCCACCCGCGAAGTTTTGGCCCAGGGTTTGAATTTGCTGGGAATAGAAGCACCTCAAAAAATGTAGCATTTAGCTCGATTGAATATAAAATTTCATAACATTGTTTTTTAGGTTAAGGAGGTTTAAAGTTGCTGGATTTTAAATTTATTAGGGAAAACCCGGAAACAGTAAAGCAGGCCATGGAGTTAAAGGGCGATACTGCGAACCTGGATCGTTTTTTAGAACTAGATGATAAAAGACGTAATTTGCTCAAGGAAGTAGAGGAACTCAAGCATCAGCGCAATGTGGTTTCCAAGGAAATCGGACGTAAGAAGTCGCAGGGCGAAGATCCCTCCGATCAGATGGCAGAAATGAAAAGAGTTTCTAACCGCGTCAAGGAAATGGATGAAGAAGTAAAATCCATAAATGAAGAGATGGAAAACATTCTCTTGCACATTCCCAACTTGCCTGATCCGGAAGTGCCCCACGGTGAAACAGAAGATGACAACTTGGAAGTAAGAAGTTGGGGGGAGAAGCCTCAGTTTAGCTTTGAACCCAAGGCCCACTGGGATGTTGGCGCCGATTTAAATATTCTGGACTTCCCTCGCGCCGGCAAAATTACGGGCAGCAGGTTTGCCCTCTACTACGGTCTGGGGGCACAGCTGGAGCGGGCTCTTACCAATTTTATGCTGGACTTGCACGTTAGGGAGCACGGCTACCAGGAAGTTTTTCCTCCTTTTCTGGTAAATTCGGCCAGCATGACCGGAACCGGGCAGTTACCTAAATTTGCCGAAGACGCTTTCAAAGTGGAAGAAGAGGACTATTACCTGATACCCACGGCGGAAGTTCCGGTAACCAACCTCTACCGGGAAGAGATTTTGGAAGAAAAAGATCTGCCCCTTTACTATGTTGCTTATACAGCCTGCTTTCGGGCTGAGGCCGGTGCCCATGGCCGGGATACGCGTGGCCTCATTCGGCAGCATCAGTTTAACAAGGTGGAACTGGTTAAGTTTGTCCGGCCTGAAGACTCTAATGATGAGTTGGAGAAACTGTTGGCTGATGCCGAAAAAGTCCTGCAGCTTTTGGAAATTCCTTACCGGGTTGCTCTCATGTGCGCAGGGGATCTGGGTTTTGCAGCCGCCAAAAAATACGACCTGGAAATCTGGATGCCTTCTTACCAAACTTACCGGGAAGTTTCTTCTTGCAGTAACTTCCGGGATTTCCAGTCCAGACGGGCCGATATCCGTTATCGTCCCGAAGGAGGGGAGCGCACCAGGTATGTGCATACCCTCAATGGCTCCGGCCTGGCTGTGGGACGCACTGTTGCTGCGCTCCTGGAAAACTTTCAGCAGGAAGATGGCAGCGTGGTTATTCCCGAGGTGCTGAGGAAATATTTACCTCATGGTCAAGAAAAAATCGAGCCCCCGCAGGGTTGAGGATAAATAACTATTCAGATAATTCACCGATAGGCAATAGCGTTTGTAGCAGGATTTGTTCATAGCTTGGGAAAGACGTCCATCGAAGCACCTGGCATAAAAGTTCAAAAGTTTGGCTTAGGTTCCCTCCTCCCTGGCGTGCTTATAAAGTAGGGCTTAGGTTCCCTCCTCCCCTGGCGGGAGGAGTTGGAGGAGGGGGTTTTTAAACACACCCCCAACCCGGCCTTCCCCCGTCGAGGGGGAAGGAGAAAACGTCCGTCCCAACTCCCTCAGGGAAAAGGGGAAAACGTCCGTTCCAACTCCCTCAGGGGGAAGGGGAAAGATAAAAGGCACCCCTGGAAATCCTAAAAACTCTCCTCCCCTGGCGGGAGGAGTTGGAGGAGGGGGTTTTTAAACACACCCCCAACCCGACCTTCCCCCGTCAGGGGGAAGGGGAAAGAATAGGACTTCCCGGTTATTTACCCTCTGAATAGTTACGAGAATAGATTTATTATATATTCGGAAAGAGAAATTGGAAAGCTCTCAAAAAAGCATTGCAGAAGATTATGCTAATATAAAAATGAGAGTTTTCAATTTGTTGACTAGTTCCTCGGGGTTGTGATATACTTTGAAATGCACCCGGAGGGGTGTCCGAGTGGCTTAAGGAGCCGGTCTTGAAAACCGGTGACCCGAGAGGGCCGTGGGTTCGAATCCCACCCCCTCCGCCATGATAAATGGGATAAATGAAGATATATCGTCGCGGAGAGATGGCCGAGTGGTCGAAGGCGGTCGCCTGCTAAGCGATTAAGCGGTGATGAGCCGCTTCGTGGGTTCGAATCCCACTCTCTCCGCCATCTTTAGTCAAGCGCCCGTAGCTCAGTGGACAAGAGCGACTGACTACGGATCAGTAGGTCGGGGGTTCGAATCCTCCCGGGCGTGCCAAAGCCGGAAGCCTAGCAGTAAACGGGTTTCCGGCTTATTTTTTTGCTACGAAGTGGCAGAATATTATAAACTATAAAATGATTGTTTATAAAAAAATTATTGATTTTTTAAAGAAAATTTTGATACAATAAAGATGAAAATCATAGCCCTTGTAAGGGGTAGGTGGTTCTCCCACTTGCAAAGCAGTAAGGAGAGGGGAATCACCTAATTAAACTGGGGGTGTAATAATCTAGTGAGATTAAAATCAAAAGGCGTGGGCGTGATTGATTAATGGATGGAAGGCGAAAAAATTTGTTTTAGCTTGTTAATTTTATCACTAGAGCCGTCACCGAGGATAAAAAAGGGAATAAAAAGTAGGATGTAAATTGGTCAGGCACAGAAGACGGAGACAACGAAATGAGCATCTACAGCAGAAAAATATTTAGATAGGAGGTGCGGTGATATTATGATGGGTAATAAAGAAACTCAAGAAGTATTTTTTACCCCCTTAACACCGGTAAATTATCTTTTCAGGAGTTCGAGGGTGTTTCCGGAAAAGACAGCTGTGATATATAAGGATAGGCGTTATACCTATCAGGAGTTTTATGATCGGGCGCAAATGTTTGCCAGTGCTCTGAAGAAGGAAGGTATCGAGAAAGGAGATCGGGTTGCTTTCCTGTCTCCCAATATTCCCCCGTTATTAGAGGGGCATTACGGAATACCCCTTGCCGGAGCTATTCTGGTAGCCATAAATATTCGCCTCGCTCCCAAAGAGATTCTATACATTCTCAACCAGTCGGGGGCCAGGATACTCTTTGTGGACACTGTTCTTTACAAGTTAATTGAGCCTATTAAAGAAGAGTTGGAAGCACTGGAGAAGATTGTCCTGGTTGTGGATGAAGAAGAAAAGCCTGAAGATGAAATGGAGGATTACGAGCAGTTTATTTTCAAAGGCGAGGTTGAGCATCTGGAAGTTCCCATTGAAGATGAATTTGAAACCATTACCATTAACTATACCAGCGGAACTACGGGCAAGCCCAAAGGAGTGATGTACACCCACCGGGGTGCATATTTAAACGCTATGGGAGAAGCTCTGGCGTTAAAAATGGATTGCTACAGCAATTACCTCTGGACTCTGCCCATGTTTCATTGCAACGGGTGGTGTTTCACCTGGGGAGTAACTGCGGTCGGAGGAACTCACTATTGCCTGCGAAATGTAGATCCCGAAGAGATTATCAATCTCATTGAAAATGAGAAGATTTCTCATATGTGCGCAGCGCCCACTGTGCTGGTTTCAATGGCCAATAGCCCCCGTTCAAACGAAATTGATATCAACCACAGGTTGGATATAGTTACAGCCGGGGCGCCTCCTTCTCCTACCATCATTCAGGAGATAGAAGGAATGGGAGCCGTTATTACCCACGTTTATGGCCTTACTGAGACTTATGGCCCCCACAGCATTTGTGAGTGGAAACCTCAGTGGGATGATCTTCCCCAGGAAGAGAAAACTATCCTGAAAGCAAGACAGGGTGTACCTTATATTCATGCCCTGGAGATGCGCGTGGTCGATGAAAAAATGGAGGATGTCCCTGCCGATGGGGAGACAATGGGTGAGCTGGTAATGCGAGGCAACAATGTGATGAAGGGCTACTTCCAGAATGAAGAAGCCACTGCCGAAGCTTTTCAGGGTGGATGGTTCCATAGCGGAGACCTGGCAGTAATGCATGAAAACGGTTATGTGGAAGTAAAGGATCGCAAGAAAGACATCATTGTTAGCGGCGGAGAAAACATTTCTACTGTAGAACTAGAAAACGTGCTCTTCAAGCACCCTGATATTCAGGAAGCTGCTGTGGTAGCCAAACCCCATGAAAAATGGGGAGAAGTGCCCAAGGCTTTTGTGACTCCCAGGCCGGAAAGTAACCCTACGCAAGAAAGTGTTATCGAATTTTGCCGCGGGCATTTGGCACGCTATAAATGCCCCAAAGAGGTGGAGTTTACGGAACTACCCAAAACTTCCACTGGCAAAATTCAGAAGTATGTCTTGAGGCAAAAGGAAAAGGAGACGGTATAAACTTCTGCTAAAAAACATTTGATTGTTTTTTGGTGAGTAGCAAGGACGGGAATAAGGAATAAGGTAGGGGGACACACCTCCTCCGGAGGAATATCCCCGTTGATCAGTTCTCGTAGCGAAGCGAAGGCCGAATAGAAGACAATGGAACGATTCCCTGGCTTTGGAACTATCCCCTTGGCTTAGATGGTGCAAATAAAAGCCCCCGTTGGCTAGATGCTAGCGGGGGTTATCTTTACATTACTAATTTTTAGGGTGCTAAAGTTTTAGGATGATAAAGTTAAAGAGCCTATTCGCTGCTTAATTCTTCTTCCAGGTAATTAGCTTCTTCCAGGAGTTCTTGGGCCCTGGCTGACAGCTCTTGAGTGGCAGCAGTTTGTTCCTCCACCGACGCGGCCAGGTTTTCGCTGCCCGCCGAAAGTTCCTTGATAGTTTCGGCGACTTCCTGGGTGTTTTGAGCAATATCAGTGGCCTTGCCCAGCACGTTATCCAGGGTAGATCCCATTTCTTGAATCATCTCATTGTTATTTTTAATGGTAGAGCTTCCTGTTTCAACTGATTCCCGAGCTTCAACAGAGAGGCTGTTGCTCTTATTGACCATATCAGATATCTGGTCAGCAAGCTGAGTGGATTCTTCGGAAAGATTGTTTACTTCCTGGGCAACCACAGCAAAACCTCTGCCGGTTTCACCGGCACGGGCGGCTTCTACGGATGCATTTAGAGCCAGCAATCTGGTTTGGAAAGCAATATCTTTAATCTGGACCACTATATTGTTGATCTCTTCTAACTGCTTGGTAAAAGCCTCCATGTTATTCTGGATTCTGTCCATTACCTCGTTTATTTCGGTAGTGCTATTGAGGAGATTATTTTTGCTTTCCTGGCCTTTTTCCACAGCATCGGTAACTTCCTGGCTAAAATCGGAAATTTGGTTTACCCTGTCGGTAAAATTTTGCAAGTTTACTGCCAGCTGGTTGGCGGTGGAAGCGATGTTGTCAATGGAGTCGGAGAGATTGCTGGTATGAGAGGCTATTACCTGCCCCGATTCATGTACATTGGAAGCAGTGGCTCTTGACTTATCCAGGATGTTTGCCAGGTGAGCCGCAACATCACGGGCCTCTTGTTCACCCCGCCGGTTAACAGCAATGGCCACCGCCGAGATTGCTATCATTCCTATGATACTTCCCTGGACGTCGTTCATAGTTAAGTCAAAAGGCCTGATCATAAACAAAGTGACTATATTAAAAATATTGGCCAGAACAGTGAAAAAGATTAATAATTTTTGGTTGTTGTAGAGAATGCACAGGAAAAGAGGTAAGGCCCACAATGCGGTAAGAAAGGGAGCCCGGTCAGTCATAAACATGGTTATTATGACGGTAATAAAACCGGTGAAAATTAGAATGTATTTAACCCAGTTTGCATCGTAGTTGTAGAACACATAAGTACTTATAGCGTAAGGAATAAGCATTACCCCTAGCGCAGAATAGAGAACCATTGAGGTGGTTGCCCCTACCCCTGATATATCCAAAGCCAGCAGTCCAATGCTGCCTACAATATAAAAGACCCATATGGTCTGAAAGGTTAGGCGGTTGGCTTTATATTCAGAACTCATTTGGTTAGAAGTTGCCACTTCATCACTCATCCCGGAAATAGCACCTCGCTTATAACAGATTTTAAAAAGTTTTAGGATAGATTCGCGATGATGTATGTTTTTAGGAATTTCCAGGTTGTTAAACTATTTTCTTGCAGCACATAAAATACAATCAAGTCTTTAACTAATATCTACCTTTATTGCAAGGATATATGAATTTTGGCTTAGATGCAAGCAAATTTAGAAAAATTCTATTGTTTACACCTCCGGTCCCAGATAAAATAATCCATTGGTCCCAAATTTTTCTACATTTTTCTGCCTTGAATTTGGATCACATGAATTTGGATCAATGATTCACACCGTGGTCAAAAATATGTTAAAATATTTTGCCAATAGCACCAAATTAGGGCTATTTACAACAAAAAGGGACATGGAGGTGAACAGTAATGAAAAGAGCAGTTATTATCGGGGGCAATGCCGCCGGGTTAAGTGCCGCCAGCCAGGTGAAAAGGCGGCAGCCCGACTGGGAAGTGGTAGTTTTGGAAAAAGGCACGTTTATTTCTTACGGCTCCTGCGGGATTCCTTATTTTATTGAAGGGCTGGTCCCAAACATAGAGAACCTGATTACTCTAAATCCCGAAACGGCCATTAACAAACGTCAACTTGACCTTCGCACCGGGACGGAAGTTACGGGTCTGGATTTAAAGCAGAAGCAGATTACCATTAAAAACTCCCATACTACTGAAAATCTTTCATTTGATTATCTGGCCATCTGTACCGGGGCATCGGCTACTACTGCCGGAATTGAAATTGAGGGAAATGAGGGAGTCTTCACTGTCCACAGCTTAGAAGACGGTATCGGAATTGATAATTTTATTCGCGAGCACAACCCCTCCCGGGCGGCTGTAATAGGGGGAGGCTTTATTGCGGTGGAACTGGTGGAAGCACTTCACCAGCGGGGCATTAATACTCACCTTATTCACAGGCGGGAAAGCCTTGCCCGGAACCTGGAAAATGAGATCTCTCGTGCCCTGCTGTCCGAAATGGAGGAGAAGGGGGTTACCCTAAATCTTAACCGATCTGTTAAAGGAGTTGAAAGTAGCCCGTCCGGTTCAACCGGGAATGGTGCAGTAGTGGTCCATACTCAAGAGGGGGATTTATCTTTTGATATGGCCATAATTGCCGCCGGTGTCCATCCCAATACCGGCTTGTTGGAAAATGCCGATGTGGACCTGGGCTTAAAGGGAGCTGTCCGGATCAATTCCCTCATGCAGACCAATTACGATTATGTCTACGCTGCCGGGGATTGCGTTGAAACATTTAACCGGATTACCGGGGAACCTGTGTACGCGCCCCTGGCTTTGAAAGCGAATCGGGAAGGGTATGTGGCAGGAGCAAATATAGCCGGTGGCTGGGAAGAGTTTCCCGGTATTGTGGAAACGGCAGTTACCAAGGTTTTTGAACTGGGCGCAGCCCGCACCGGTTTTACTGAGGAAAGAGCCAGGGAAGCAGGATTTGATCCTTACAAGGTGAATGCGACCACCGGAAGCCGGGCTCATTATTATCCCGGCGGCGGGAACTTGCAAAATGTGTTGATAGCGGATAGGCAGAGCAAGCGCCTGCTGGGCGCGCAACTATCCGGGCCGGTGGAAGCAGTGAAGCGGATTGATGTTTATTCTACTGCCATAACGGCGGGGATGACGGTAGAAGATACTTTTAACCTGGATTTGGCTTACGCGCCTCCTTTTGCCCCTGTATACGATCCGGTAATTACTACCAGCCGGGTGGCCCGCCAGCAGATTTAAGAAAGATGTTTCACATCATTATTGGGTGCAAGAGCGCAAAATTGTGTGAAGAATAGCGGTAATAGTAGATAATTAAAGCCAAGTCGACTCACTTTAATTGTTTTTAGCTGAAAATTGTGATAAAATTTTTTTAACTCGCTCTTAAAATGATAATAGACAAATATATAGGGGAAATGGGGAAAGAAATTGTATAGAAACCATACTTCCCTTTCCTGGGCATTGGGGTTGTTTTTTGGCTGGCTTTTATTTTTCCCTTTTCATGGTCCGGCGGTGCTGGCCTGGGAAGAGGCAGTACCTGCGTACCTCAATTATTCTACATATTTTGCTGTGTCTCACGCATTTAGTTTTTTGCTCCTGGGAGTTGTTTTGCCCGTTAAAATAAACTGGCAAAAAGCAATGCCATGGTGCGCTTCCTTTTGCTTGTTTTTGACCCTGTTTTTTGTTTTGCCGGTTGTAAGTGGCAATCAGGTGCTTATAAACATTCTGTTCGTGCTCATGGGGGTTGCGTCTGCAGCCTACATATTAGGCTGGATCCTTCCTTACAGCCTGTTTTTAAATGGCCCGCACCGCACCAGTTTCATGGCTCTGGTTATCATTAAATCCAATGTGATTTACCTGCTATTTAATTTGGCTACCGGCTTTTTGCCTGTGGAAATGATCATGATTGGATTAGCAATCCCCCTGATTGGGGCGGCGGTGGCCTCTGCGCGCATTGACAAGATAAACCCCGCTGTCCCTATCCCTCGTCCCCATGATAATCAGAAGTTTTCAGCAGCTTTTTTGGTTTTATTGTGCCTTTTTGTTTTTGGAGTTTTTTTGAGCGGGGGGTTGATGTATTCCATCATTCATCCAACTTTCAGTTCTTTTGCGGATGTCTCCCTCATCTTTCGCAGCGCTCCTTATATTTTAGTCTTAATCTTATTGTTATGGAAAGCTACCCGTTCTAACGATCAATTCATCGTTTATCTGGGCATATCCTTGCTAGGTTTGTCTTATGTATTCTTTGCCCTGCTCGCCGATTCGTTTGCCGGGTACTTGATTACCGAAAGTTTAATTCAATCAGCATTTGCCATTTTGGATCTCTTTTTGTGGGTTCTGCTGGCTGATTTTGCCCTTTTTTACGGCCACCCTTACCGGGTATTTGGTTGGGGACTTTTTGCCAATGTGGGGGCTGTTGTGGCTGGCGGATTTGTGGGCGTTTATTTGTGGCAACTGGGAGATATTTATATTTTCTTTACCGCTCTTATAGCCATGGGTGCCATATTTTTGAGCCTGGTTGTAGTGCCGCCGCTTTTCAAGGGTATGGAGGAGCGCAGCGTTTCTCCTGAAGAGGCTAAAAAAGAAAACGGAGAAACGGACTGGGAGGAGATTTTGGAGCAGATGGTGGAACAGGTGCCGGGCACTCAGCCATTGACGCCGCGGGAAAAAGAAATAGCCAAGCTCCTCCTGCAGGGGAACACCAATAAAGAGATAGCTTCTTTTCTTTTTATAAGCGACAATACCCTTAAAACTCATATTCGGAATGTTTATCGCAAGTTGGAAGTTTCCCAAAAACGAGAACTTCTTTCCATGGCCCTGGGCAATACGAGAACCCCGGAAAATAATAATTTGTCTCCCCCTGGCTGATTAAAAGCGAAAAACTGCTAGCGAACCCCTGTGTTGTTTAGCCGGGGGGTTTTGTGATACTCTTTTCCCAGCTATTTCTTACAAGAAAAACAAGCAGAAAGCCCACTGCTTTAGCTGTGGGAGTATGTCAAAATCTATTACTTAGTAATAATAAATAAATATAATTATAATAAGGAAAAGAGAGGTTTTTTATGGACTGGAATAAGTATATTGACCATACCATTTTGAAGCCGGAAACAACCGGGGAGCAGGTGAGGCAGGTATGCCTGGAGGCTTTGGAGTATGATTTTGCCGCGGTTTGCCTGAATCCGTATTATGTGCCGGCAGCCCGGCAAGAACTGGAAGGAAGCCAGGTACGGGTTTGTTCGGTAATCGGGTTTCCGCTGGGTGCGACCACCACTGAAATTAAGTGCAAGGAAGCGGCAAAAGCCGTGGAAAACGGTGCTGCCGAAGTGGACATGGTTATTAATATCGGTGCTTTAAAGGGTGGCCTTGCGGCAGATGTAGAGGAGGATATTGCCCGGGTGGTGAGATCTGTGCCGGAGCATGTGCTGGTAAAAACCATCTTAGAGTGCTGCCTGTTGACGGAAAGAGAAAAGGTGGAAGCTTGCCGGATGGCTGTTTCGGCAGGGGCGGATATGGTCAAAACTTCCACCGGGTTTAATGGCGAAGGGGCCACCCCGGAGGATGTACAATTGATGCGGGAAACAGTGGGTAACCAGGCTGGCGTGAAAGCTTCGGGGGGAATCAGGGATTTCGACACACTCCGCAAAATGGTAAATGCAGGCGCTACCCGCATAGGAACCAGCAGTGGAGTGGCTATTATGAAACAACTCCGGGCTGAAAGCTAAAAGGAAAAATCTTTAATCATATCTATATCTATAAGGTAGGGGGACACACCTCCTGCGGAGGAATGACCCCGTCGAACGAGCGAAGCTAAGCCGACTACTTTCACCCATCCCTATACCTATTATTTATCACACAACCTGACGGTTTCATCGTTTTCCTGTCGGCTTTCGTTTTGCTACGGCAACTGATTTTTGAAAGGAATTATTTGCCCGCTGGAGAAATTATTATATAACTCGTAATAAAAAATAACTCGTAATTAAAAAATTGCCTGGAGGAATTGGATTTAAATGATAAAAATTGAAAACGAAAATTTCCGGGATGAACACGGTCGCAGGCTTATTTTGCGGGGAGTTAATCTGGGAGGAAGTTCCAAGGTGCCGGCCAAGCCTAATATTCCCTCTTACGTGCGGGAAGGCTTTTTTGATCACCGCAACGTCTCTTTTGTGGGGAGGCCCTTTCCCCTGGAAGAAGCAGACGAGCACTTTGGGCGTTTGAAAGCGTGGGGGCTTGACTTTTTGCGGTTTCTGGTTACCTGGGAAGCCATAGAACACGAAGGGCCAGGGATTTATGACCAGGAATACCTGGATTACATTTACGAGATAATAAAGAAAGCAGGCGAGCACGATATCCAATTATTTATTGACCCCCACCAGGATGTGTGGAGCCGCTTTTCCGGTGGTGATGGCGCCCCGGGGTGGACTTTTGAAGCTGCCGGCATGGATATTACCGGTTTTGCCGATACCGGCGCGGCCATAGTTCATAACACCCATGGCGATCCTTTTCCCCGCATGATCTGGGGAACCAACTACAATAAACTTGCCGCTGCCACCATGTTTACTTTATTCTTTGGTGGCAATGATTTTGCCCCCAAAACAAAAGTTGATGGCGAACCCATCCAGGAGTACCTGCAGCGGCATTATCTAGAAGCAGTCAAACAGGTAGCCCACCGGGTTAAAGATTTGCCCAACGTGGTGGGCTTTGATATCCTCAATGAACTTTCCCACGGGTTTATTGGCTGGTCCCATCTTGATGAACTCCAGCCATTCAACCGTAACGGTCTTACTCCTTCTCCCTTCCAGGGGATGGCATTGGGGGATGGATATCCCCAGGAAGTAGAAGAGTGGAGTATCGGCTTGACCGGGGTGCGCAAAAAGGGGACTAAAAAAGTGGATCCCAAAGGCACTCGGGCCTGGCTGGAGGGGTGCAACTGCATCTGGAGGGAACACGGCGTTTGGGACCTGGATGACCAGGGTAACCCTGAACTGCTGCAGCCTTACTACTTTAAACAAGTTAACGGGGAAAAGATAAGTTTTAACCAGAATTACTTGCGCCCCTTTATCAATCGCTTTACCCGGGAAATTCGGGAAGTAGTGCCCGAAACTCTTATTTTTGTGGAACACGATGTTATGGATAACCCTCCCCAGTTGTCCCCGGAAGAAACCGAGGGTATGGTTTACGCCCAGCACTGGTACGATATTGTGGTGTTGATGTTTAAAAAATACCTGCACTGGGTGGGATTGGATGTGGACCGCAAGCTACCGGTAATTGGCCCCAAGCAGGTAGAGAGGTCGTTTGTGCAGCAGCTTTATAACATCAAGGAGCGGGGCAAGCAAAGCTTGAACGGGGCACCTACCTTGATTGGTGAAATTGGAATCGCCTACGACCTTGATAACAAGAGGGCCTTTCAGACGGGGAATTTCTCCAAGCAAATCAAGGCTATGAACCGCAGTATGCGGGCAGTGGAACTTAATAATCTCAGCTGCACTATCTGGAACTACACTGCGGACAATACTAATGAGCGCGGAGATCACTGGAACGATGAGGACCTTTCCATTTTTAGCCGCGATCAGCAGGACAACCCCGTGGATATAAATTCCGGCGGACGGGCTTTACAGGCAGTAATTCGCCCTTATGCCCGCAAAATCCCCGGCAAACCGCTTTATTCGCATTTTGACCCTTTCAAAAGGGTGTTTAAGTTCGTATTTAGGCATGACCCTGAGGTGCAAATGCCTACCGAACTGTTTTTACCTTCCTATCATTATGACGGGGGATGCAAGGTGGAAGTCTCTGACGGCACTTACGAAATTGACCGGGAAAACCAGGTCTTGACCTACCATCACACTTCCAAAAAGGATATCCACAGGGTGGTAATCAGCCCCGCCAAAAGAAGGGGCTAGCACCGGCATTGGCTGCTGCTTCTTTATCGCTATATTGCCGGCTATTTGTGTTTTCCTTCTAATTTAATAAAAGAACAGAAAGGATGGAGTTTAAGGTGTGTAATTCTGAACATAATCCTTTTAATTATAGCCCCGGTGCCGGAGGGCAGGAAGAACGGGAAAGGCTGCGCCGTTTCATGTGGGAACATGCCTTCAAGGTGGGCGAATTCCGCCTTGCTTCCGGCAAAAAGAGTAGCTATTATTTCAACAGCAAAAATGTGATTCTTTCAGCAGAAGGAGCGTATCTGGTAGCCAGGGCCATGCTGGATAAAATCAGAGACCTGGAAGTGGACGCCATTGGCGGCGCGGCCATGGGGGCAGTGCCCTTGGCGGGAGCCCTGGCGCCCCTTTGTTACCTGGAGGGCAGAGGCGGTATTTCTTTTTTCGTAGACCGCAAGAAACCCAAGGAGCACGGGGATGAGCAGCGAGTGGAGGGCCCGGCCCCGGAGTCTGGGGCGCAGGTGGTAATAGTGGAAGATGTGGTAACCACCGGTGGTTCCGCCCTGGATACAGCTCTTTATATGAGGGAACAGGGATGCGAAGTGGTAAAGATAGTTGCCCTCCTGGATCGATGTGAAGGCGGAGAAGAAGCTTTTCAGCAAGAAGGCTTTGCCTTCGATCCTGTCTTTACAGTTTATGATTTCTTAGAGAAAACTTAGGCGGGTGTTTGCCATAACTGCAACGGAAAAAGATTCCCAATACATGCAAATAGCGTTGGAAGAAGCCACCCGGGCTTTTGCAAAAGAAGAAGTTCCGGTGGGGGCGGTCCTGGTGCAGGGTGAGCGTATTTTGGCCCGGGCTCACAATTTGCGGGAAACCCGGGGAGATGCCACCGCCCACGCTGAAATTCTGGCCATCAGGGAAGCCTGTAAGCAGGTAGGGGGATGGAGGTTGGAAGATTCCACCCTTTATGTAACTCTGGAACCGTGCCCCATGTGTGCAGGAGCCATTCTCCAGGCCCGGGTAGAGCGGCTGGTTTACGGGGCGGATGATCCCAAAGCAGGGGTAGTCAAAAGCCTCTATTCTATGCTGGAAGACGAACGCTTTAACCACCGGGTGCAGGTAACCGGAGGCGTATTGGAGCAGGAGTGCAGCGCTATTCTGAAAGATTTCTTTCACCGGCGCCGGCAAAAAGGCCCCGGAGAGCAGAAGTAAAGAAAAGCATCTGTTTTCCTCCTTGCTGTATGACTCAAAAACTATCCATAAATATTTATCACCCTCCCCCAAAATAAATATTGCTCCAAATATAAAAATATAGCATGGCCTTATGGAAAGATATGGGAACAAGGCCGTGCTATTCTATTTTTTTCCTCTTTTTCTTAATCTTCTTTTTAGCCTTTTCTATCCAGGTTTTTCCTCGGATATTACACCAATATATTACTACCATGGTAGCATTTAGGGTTATCCTCAGGTAGCCCAAAGAATATATCCGGGTAATCTAAAGAAGTATTAAAGACTAACCTTAGGTGCACCATGAATTAACTCTTTATAGTGATGTTTTCTCCCGGCACTCCCCGTAAAATTAATTTGCACCATTTATATCTAGATTATATAT
>Ga0207421_10001092_pt1 | contig 35264 bp, 36 predicted proteins | sample SodLakKL_010_SED_4_FD_187542 | JGI IMG/M metagenome (GOLD analysis project Ga0207421, IMG submission 187542) | Alkaline sediment microbial communities from Lake Tanatar, Kulunda Steppe, Russia - 8KL_010_SED (SPAdes) (version 2) | ecosystem: Environmental > Aquatic > Non-marine Saline and...
AGCGCCTCGCCACCCGTCTCCAGTCGGGCCGGGACCGCCATCGTTGTCTCCTGAGAACAAACAGAGCCGGAAAGTCCACCCTGCAGGCACAGGATACTGCTCGCTCGGACTGACACTCTCCCCTCATGTTCACAACACTCGCTCCCGCCACCGACCGCCTCCGCTCCGGGTTGCACGCGCTCGCCGGAGCAGCGGCGACCCCCCTGGTCCCCGCTGACTACCTGGATCTCATCGATCCGCTGCGCTCGCGCACGCAGCTGCGGGCCCGGATCGTCGCGGTCCGCCCCGAGACCCCCGGCGCCGCCACCATCGTGCTGCGCCCCGGTCCCGGGTGGCAGCGGCACATCCCCGGGCAGTACCTGCGCATCGGGGTGGACGTGGACGGCGTGCGGCACTGGCGCGCCTACTCGCTGACCTCACGACCGCACGAGAAGGACCGGACGATCAGCGTGACGGTGACCGCGATCCCCGACGGGATCGTCAGCGGCCACCTGGTGCACCACGCACGGCCCGGCGAGATGGTGCACCTCGAACCGGCGACCGGCGACTTCACCCTGCCCGCGACGCCGCCGGAGCGGGTGCTGTTCGTCACCGCCGGCAGCGGGCTCACCCCGGTGCTCGGCATGCTGCGCAGCCACCTCGACGTCCTTGCCGACGTGGTCGTGGTGCACAGTTCACGGACGGCGCAGGACGTCATCGCCGGGGACGAATTGCGCGGGATGGCCGCGGCCGGCCGCATCCGGCTGATCGAACGCCACACGGCATCGCACGGCCGGCTCGACGCGGAGCAGCTGCACGACCTGGTCCCCGATCTGTCGCAACGCGAGACGTGGGCCTGCGGGCCAGGCGGTCTGCTCGACGCGCTCGAAGAACACTTCACCGCGAACGGCCTGCTCGACCAGCTGCACATCGAACGCTTCCGCCCGGCGGTCATCGAACCGGGCGAAGGCGGCACCGTGACCTTCCTCCGTACCGGCCGCGAGATCGAGACCGACGGCGCCACCTCGCTGCTCGATGCGGGCGAGGACGCCGGCGAGCTGATGCCGTCGGGGTGCCGCATGGGCATCTGCTTCGGCTGTGTGGTGCCGCTGAAGAGCGGCGCCGTCCGCGACCTGCGCACCGGCGACATCACGGTGGCCGCCACCGGCGATGACGTGCGCATCCAGACCTGCATCAACACCGCGGCCGCCGCCTGCGAGCTCGACCTCTGAGCGGCCTTCCGACTTTCGAACCTCCCCACGACTCCCCTGGAGCCTGCCATGACCGCACTACAGAACAAGATCGACGACCCGACCGCCCACCTGAGTGACGCCGACATCGAGGAGCTCGGTCGCGAGCTCGACGCCATCCGGTCCCGGGTGATGGACAGCCGCGGCGCCGATGATGCGGCCTACATCCGCAAGGTCATCGAGGTACAGCGAAGCCTGGAACTGGGCAGCCGCATCGTGCTGCTCGCGTCGCTGTTCCCACCGGCATGGCTGGCCGGCACGGTCGGCCTGAGCGTGGCCAAGATCCTGGAGAACATGGAGATCGGTCACAACGTCATGCACGGCCAGTGGGACTGGATGCGTGACCCCAAGATCCACTCGACCGAGTGGGAGTGGGACCACGCCTCACCCGCTGAGCTGTGGAAGCACTCGCACAACGAACTCCACCACACGTTCACCAACGTGCTGGGCCGTGACAACGACCTCGGGTACGGGATCATGCGGGTCGACGAGGACCAGCGCTGGCACCCCGTGTTCCTCGCCCAGCCGCTGTTCAACCTCGTCAACGCGTTCATGTTCGAGTACGGCATCGCGGCCTACGACCTGGAGGTCGGCAAGGTCATCAAGGGCCGCAAGGACAAGGGCGAGTTCCGTCGTCAGGGCCGCAAGGTGCTGGCCAAGATCCGCCGCCAGGCGACCCGCGACTACGTCGTCCACCCGCTGCTGTCCGGCCCCTCCGCGCTGACCACCCTGGCCGCCAACGCGACCGCGAACGTGGTGCGCAACGTGTGGACCCACTCGGTGATCATGTGCGGCCACTTCCCCGAAGGCGTCGAGACCTTCGAGAAGACCTCCATCGAGGGCGAGACCCGCGGCGAGTGGTACCTGCGTCAGATGCTCGGTGCCGCCAACATCGACGGCGGCAGGCTGCTGCACATCATGACCGGCAACCTGTCGTTCCAGGTCGAGCACCACCTGTTCCCCGACATGCCGAGCAACCGCTACCAGGAGATCGCCCCGGAGATCCAGGACCTGTTCGAGCGCTACGGCCTGACCTACGTCAGCGGCTCGATGCCGAAGCAGGTGGCCTCCGCCTGGGCGAAGGTCATCCGCCTGTCGCTGCCCAACGAGCTCCTCGACACCCTGTCACGTACCGACCGCGATGCGGCAGCGGCGGACGATGCGGGTCGCGCGACACCGGTGGTCGAGGCAGCCTGACCCGCCCGGCGCACGTGGCTCGGTGTCGCTACGGGCTGCTGTCGGGCCGCGGCGACAGGTTGGCGATGTCGCGCAGATCCTGAGGGCGCCCGGAGGCGCGCTTCATCCGGATGAGATCGGCGAGTCCGACGACCCGGATGGTGACGCCGGCGGCCGTGGTTTCCACGGCTCGGGAACGCAACGACGGGTAGTCGTCGGCACCCGGGACGTCGGTGAGGTAGTCGACCGGCCCGGCGTCGGTGTCGAGGGTGAAGCTGGCACCGTTGGCCAGCGTGTCCGGGTCGGTGGGGTCGATGTCGAGCAGGTGGGCGTCAACGCCACGGCGTCGGGCGCGCAGCTCCGCGAAGGCGGCGGCGAGGCGTTCGAGGTTGTCTCGATCCTGTCGGGCAACCAGGTCGATGTCGGCGGTAGCGCGGACGTAGCCGTGGGCGATGACCGCGAAGGCACCGATCGTCACGTAGTCGACCCCGTGCCGCTCGAGCGTCGCGAAGACACGTGCGGGGTCGAACGTCATCGACGCGCGCTGCCGGCGAGCTGGCTGGCGAAGGACGCCAGCGCGAAACCATCCTCCAGCCGCTCCGCCATCGACCTGGCCTGATCGGCGTCCACATGGTCGGCGGGGCGCTCGGGGTCGAGCGGGATGGCGGACAGCTCGAGGCGTTCGCCAAGTACGAGCAACAGCTGGTCGAGTCGTTGGACGGTCGGGACCTCGTGGCCGTTCTCGATGCGGCTGATCGTTGCCTGGCGGGTGCCGGCGCGCAGCGCGAGCTCGCGTTGCGTCAGACCGTGGGCACGACGGCGCTGCCGCAGCAACGTTCCTGCATCCATCTGGATCCTCCGCATCGAACTATAGCGTATCCGGTATCAGCTGTCCGTGCCACCCGCGGGACTTCATGGCCCGACGCCCGCACCGTGGATCCTTGCCCGCGGGACCGTGGCGGGCAGCGGCTGCGGTGCTCGCTCCTTCACCGCATCGCGGTATCCATCAGGAGGGCTCGGTCGTCCGGTCGGGCGCAACGATGCGTTTCCAGCCGTGGCGGCGGCCGAGTTCGGCGAGTCCCTGCTGCAGGGCTGCGTCGATGTCACTGTCGGCGGCGTCGAGCGCGAACACGACCGCCACGCCCTCTGGGCGCGGACGGAAACTCATCACGCCGACGCGCTTGTCGGCGCGTCCGCAGACGAGTGCCGGCAACGCATCGACGGGCCAACGCTCGTCGTGGAACGGCACCTCGAGCCCGTCAGGATCCGCAATGCCCAGCTGCACCCCCCAGCCCCGGTGCCCCTCCCGCCACGACTCGAGCGTGCCGTCATCTTCACCCTCATCCCACGCGAACGCCGGCGTGACCTCACCGAGCCGACCGGGAACGACCTCGACGGTCTCCACCACGAACCGCGGCTCGTCGGCATGCGCCGGGCCACTCCCGAACGCGTAGCAGCCGACGATGTCCAGACCGGTCCGCGCCCGCGGCGCCCGCGTCGTCTCACCCATACCGATGGCCACCCGTCCGCCGACGCGGCGAGCCTACGGCCAAGCAGCCCGCCGCCACAGCGGGTTCTCCTGCCGAGATCAGGTGACACTGACCCGGATCGTGTGATGGCCGGTTGCGCCGTCCGGTGCGGGTGCTGAGACGTCCGCGGTCTGGGGCTGACCATCAGCGTCCGACGCGCGGACCCGCAGCACGTGGTCACCGGCGGTCGCCTCCCAGCGGTAGAGCCACTGACGCCAGGCGGAGGACGCCAACTCGTCCGCGAGTTCCGCCGGCTCCCAGGGCCCGTCGTCGATGGAGACCTCGACCGCGGAGACGCCACGTTCGTCCGACCAGGCCACACCCGCGACCGCGACCGTGCCCGCATCGACCGACGCACCGTCACGCGGGACATCGATCCGCGACTGGATCTTGATGGGGCCCTCGGCCGACCACCCCCGCGGCACCCAGTAGGCGTCGAAGGCATCGAAGGTCGTGAGCTCGATCTCCGAGAGCCACTTGGTGTCCGACACGTAGCCGTACAGCCCCGCGATGACCAGCCGGACGGGGAACCCATGCCGGGCTGGCAACGGTTCACCGTTCATGCCGACCGCGATGATCGCTGGGCGTCCATCGAACGCCGCCTCGACCGGGAAGCCACCGGTCCAGCCATCCACCGAACGCCCGACGATCTGGTCGGCGCCGGCCTGGACTCCGGCACGATCCAGGATGTCCGCCAGCGGGACACCCAGCCAACGGGCCGTGCCGATCAGGTCACCACCGACCTGGTTGGACACGCACGACAACGTGACGTCGACCTCGGTGTCGGCGAGGTCGAGCAGTTCGGCGAAGGAGATCTCGAACGGCTGGTCGACCATCCCGGTGATGCGGATGCGGTGGGTGTCCGCATCGATACGCGGGATCGAGAAGGCGGTGTCGATCCGGTAGAAGTCGTCGTTCGGCGTGAGCAGCGGTGAGATCCCCTCGACGTCCAGGGATGCGCCGGCCGGGGGCGGTGGCAGCGGTCGGCTGGGGCTCGGTAGGGCGGTGGTCACCCGCGCGACCGACGCGGCCGCGCGGTCCTGGAGGAACCGACCGGTGGCCAGCAGGACCCCGGCCGCCCCGGCGGTCGCCGCGGTCCAGGTCAGGAACCGTCGTCGGGTGGGCATCGCCTCGTCCCACGATCGGTCCGAGGTGTCCGGCGCCGGATCCGAGGTGGCCGGCGACCGGTCCACGATCGCCACCGACGATGGATACCACGTCGACGACTGCCCGCCGTTGTTCGCCGCGGTGGCGGGAACGCTGGTCGCTGTCTCGCGCATCGTGCCAGGCGTGATCACCTGCAGGATCCTGTGGAGCACCGCCGCGCCGGCGACCACCCCGGCAGCGGCCGCCAGCAGGGCCGAGGTCGTGGTGATCGCGACGTCACCGAGGCCCGCCAGCGCGCCGGCCACACCGAAGGCCGCGAACCCGACCGGGACGACCACCGGGCGACGCAGGCCGAGGACCCCGATCACGGCACCGGCGGCCGCCATCACGATGGTCATGCTGACCAGCAACACCAGACGGTTGGCACTGCCGAACGCGTCGATGGCGACCTGCACGACCGGGCCGGGTATCGCCTCGATCACGACGTCGCCGACGGCGATGAACAGCGACCCCGCTCCGGGCAACAGTCCCAGGACGAACTCGGTGGTCGCGACGGCGAACATGACCGCGACCACCCCGGCGATCCCTGCACGGACGCGGGTCATCGGATCACCTCGGCTTCATGGACCGGCGGACCGTGACGCATCCGTGGACTCGTTGCACGACCGGGTGGGGTGCGGTCGTGCACGATGTGGTTCGAACTCAACGGCATCCTGGTTGTGCCCGGCACTGGACGCACGGGGATCCGGCCTCCTTCGAGCTTCGCATGACGGTCGCCGCCTGCCCACGAGGAGCCAGCCGAACACCCCCAGGACCAGCAGCACCCCACCGACGATGGCCAACAGAGCGGCGAGGCCCGGTCCGGACGCTGCGGCCGACGCGTCCCAGGGATGTTCGGGCTGCGCGACCGTGAACAGGACGGTCCATCTCGAGCCGTCCAGCCCGAACGTTGCGTACCGGGGGTCGACGTCGTGCAGGACCGTGATGCGCACGTCCACGACCTCCACCGGAGCGCCGCAGGTGAAGGTCAGCTCGGCACCGTCTGCGAGGAAGTCCTCTCCCGGACGGGCCTCGCCCGCACACCCCTGCCCGTCCTGCCGAACCTCGACGTGCTCGAGGAGGTAGGCGCGCAGTTCGGGCGACGCCGACAGTTCCCGGATCTCCTCCTCGGTCGGCTGGGCATCCTCGTCCTCCAGCAGGAAGGCCTCCATCGAACCTTCAGGGAGCAGCCCGATGGCGGTCCCGATGGCGGCGGCATCGTCCGGCGGCGCCGCCAGCTCGATGGTCACGGTCCGGCCGTCGGCCGACAGGCGTGCCGTCGGCGGACCGAACTCACCGGATGGATGGGCGATCGCGCTCCCGCCCGCACCGAGGAGGATCGCGCTCGCGGCCACCAGTGCTGCTCCCGTACGCCACGCCGAGCGGGCGAGCGTTGTCCCGACGGTCCGCGCGTCAGGCACTCGACGTGTACAGCCCGTCGATGGCATCCGCGTACTTGCTGTGGATCACGTTGCGCTTCAACTTGAGCGAGGGGGTCAGTTCCTCGGACTCGGCGGTCCACTCCGCGGGCACGATCCGCCACTTCTTGACCTTCTCGACCCGGGCGAGGTGCTCATTGCCCGCGTCGACCGCCCGCTGGACCTCGGCGATCACGGTCGGGTGGTCCGCAGCCTGCGCAACGGAGGTGAAGGGCACGTCGTTGGCGGCGCACCACCCCGGCAGCACCTCGGCGTCCAACACGATCAGTGCGCCGATGAACGGGCGGTCATCACCGACCGCGCAGATCTGCGCGACGATCGGCGACCGTTGCTTGATCGCCTCCTCGATGTTGTTGGGTGAGAGGTTCTTGCCGCCGGCCGTGATGATCAGTTCCTTCTTCCGGCCGACGATCCGCACGTACCGATCGTCGTCCATCTTCCCGAGGTCGCCGGTGTGCAGCCAGCCGTCGGCGTCGATCGTCTCCGCGGTGGCCTCATCCCGACGCCAGTAGCCGGGGGTGACGATCGGGCCGCGGGCGAGGATCTCACCGTCGTCCGCGATCCGTACCTCGATGCCGGGCAGTGGGGTCCCGACGGTGCCGATCCGGACCTTGCCGGACTCGTTGGCGGTGATCACCGCGGTCGATTCGGTCATCCCGTAGACCTCGAGGATCTCTATCCCGAGCGCCTTGTAGAAGATCAACAGGTCCGAGCTGATCGGCGCCGCGCCGGAGATGGCATAGCGCAGCTCGGACAGGCCGAGGCCGTCGCGGATCTTGGAGAACACGAGCCTGTCCCAGATCGGCAGTTGGACCCGTAGCCCGATCGACGGCGTCCGGCCGGCCATCTGGGCCTGCACGGCCGCGGTCCCAGCGGCGATCGCCCGGCGCGCCAACGGTCCCTTGCGAGCGTCCGCATCGATCTTCGCGAGCAGCGCCGCCTGCATCTTCTCCCACACCCGCGGCACCGCCATGAACATCTGCGGTCGCGCTTCCTGCAGGGTCTCGAGGACCTGGGCGACGTCGCGGACGAAGTAGACGGTCCCACCGATGTTGATGCCGTTGTAGTGGGTCGTCATCCGCTCCGCGACGTGTGCCAGTGGCAGGTAGGAGATCCCGCGCTGTCCCGGCTGCATGTCCAGCAGATCCTTGACCACCTCCAGCATGTAGAGGAGGTTCTGGTGGGTGATGATCACGCCCTTGGGTGGACCCGTGGTCCCGGAGGTGTAGATCAACGTGACGGCGTCATCGGGCGTGACCGAACGCCACCTCGACTCCAGATCTCCCCCTCCGTCGTCCAGAGCCGCCTGGCCAGCGGCGATCAGATCGGCCCAGGTGGACACGCGCGGATCATCGGTGTCCACGTCGCTCGCGTCGACGACGATCAGGTGCTCGAGCGACGGAAGATCATCGGCGACCGCCAACCACCGGTCGAGGAACGCCGCATCCTCGACGATCGCGACCTTGGCGTCGCAGTTCCCGGCGATGTAGCCGACCTGCTCGGCGGTGAGGGTGTTGTAGACCGAGACCGGGGTCGCGCCGGCGAGCAGGGTCCCGATGTCGGCGATGACGTGCTCCGGGCGATTGGCCATCATCAACGCGACGAAGTCACCGCGGTCGACACCCAGCCCGGCCAACCCCATCGCGACGACGCTCGCGATCCGCCGGTACTCGGCCCACGTGAGGGTCGTGAACCCGTCGCCCTCCTTGACGACCAGCGCCGGCTTGCCACCGTTGGCATCGCAGGTCGCCATGAAGACGTCGATCAACGTCCGCCCCTGCGTGCGCCCGACGATGGCCTCGCGTTCGCGCTGCACCGCACCGTCGACCGCACCCGATATCGCTGCCGTGGCTCCGCTCACTCCCGCTCCTCCCGCTCCGAACGCTCACCGGGAGTTGAGCCCGTGGGAGGCGGCAGGTCAAGAGCCGGTGGTCCCGGTGGCCATCAGGTGATGGACCGACGACAGGAGGGCTGGCTCGTGGTCCACTTCGCGGGGGACCTCGAGAGACGGACCGGTGGGCACCGTTCCCGGGAGAGGAACGGTGCCCACCGGCGCTGGATCACGAACGGGTGCCGGGGAGAGTCGGCCCCCTGTTCGCTGCTGGCGTCGTCGCTGTGGTGAAGGGAGAGTTCACCTCGGCTGACAAGCTCAGCATGACGAGCGGAGGTTCTCGGCGCGTTTCGGCGGGGTTGGCTGGCGGTGTCGGATTGGGCTGGAAACTGGTCGGCGAGGAGTGTGCGCCCACCGGTCGTCGCGTCGCCCGCTCACCGGCTGCGCGGTCGGGGCGCACGGGGAGCCCGGAACGGCATCCTCGTGTCCGGACCGACGATCAGACGACGGCGTCCACGGCGGCGGCGATGAAGATCGTCGCGAGGTAGATCGTCGAGTAGTGGAACAGCTTCATCGCTGCGGCGATCGTGCGCGATCGTCGGAGCCGGTGTGCGAACACGAGCCACGGGACGGTCAGCGCCGGTCCCACGACGGTGAACAGCCAGCCCACGCCACCGCCGGCCACGTACAGCAGCACCACGGAGAACAGCAGATAGCTGTACAGCAGGATCTGGCGGGTCGTCTCGTCGTTGCCGTGGGTGACCGGCAGCATCGGTAGACCGGCCGACGCGTAATCGTCCCGGTACTTCATCGCCAGTGCCCAGAAGTGCGGGGGCGTCCACCAGAACACGATCGCGAACAACAGCCACGGCCGCACGTCGGCCAGCGACCCGCCCGACACCGCGGCCCAACCGGTCAGCACGGGCACACAGCCCGCAGCACCACCGATCACCACCGCCTGGCTGGTGCGGCGCTTCATGCCGAGGGTGTAGACGAAGACGTAGAACAGGATGGCCGAGGTGGCGAGCAGCGCGGCGGTGACGTTGACGAAGACGGTCAGCCAGGCGAACCCGGCGACCCCGAGGCTCAGGCCCAACACCAGCGTCCCGCGGGGGCCCACCTCGTCTTGGGCCGTCGGACGTGCCGAGGTCCGGGCCATCTTCCGGTCGAGATCGCGGTCCACCAGGTTGTTCAGCGCGTTGGCACTGCCCGCGGACATGGTGCCGCCGATGAGGGTCGCCACCGTCAGCCACGTGCCCGGCCAGCCCCCGGCGGCGATAACCATCGCCGGCACGGTCGTGATCAGCAGCAGTTCGATGATCCGCGGTTTGGTCACCAGGATGTAACGGCGGATCGCATCCACCCGGCTGCCCGCAGGCGTCGCGCCGTCCGTGACCGGCTCCTGAGGTGCGCGGGGCGTCTCGTAGCGCCCAGAGGCGTGCATGGGGCCGACGGGTGGGTCGAGATCAGTAGCTGCGTCGACGTCCGGACCCACGCCCGCTTGCGCTCCCTCAGGCTCTGCCACGGTCGAACCCTCCGTGCGGGTCAGGTTCGTCGACGTCTCGGAGAACGGGGCCTCGCTCACCGTGCCGACCCGGTGTCGTCCACTGCGCGGCGTGCCTCGCGCCACATCCGCACCCCCAGGACCGCCAGCACGATGCCGACCGCGATCGAGGTCACGTACAGGACCATGTGGACCGCGACGAAGGCGGTCGAGAACCCCTCGGACTCTCCCAGCAGGTTGACGATCCGCGTGCCCCAGACCCAGAACTGGAACAACGCGACGGCGAGCAGCAACATCCCGCGTCGGCGGTGCCGGGCGGTGGGAACGAGCATCCGCTCGTCGTTGCGGTCGGTGTGCAGCAGACTGGCCACCTGCATCCTGCTCGTGGGCGTCACCGTGAGGGTACGCGGACCTCCCCGTCCCTCGCGACCGGGAGGGGGACCAGGTTTGCAGCGGTACCCTTCCGGTCATGTCCATCGGTACGGAATCCCCCAAGATGCGCCGGCTTCGTCGGTTCGCGCTGGCCGCGATCATCACGAACATCGGCATCGTGATCACCGGTGGTGCCGTGCGCATCACCGGGTCGGGACTCGGCTGTCCGACCTGGCCGAGGTGCGACGAGGACAGCTTCATCCCGCGGGCTGGCGGCGAGCACACGACCTGGCAGACCGCGATCGAGTTCGGCAACCGGCTGCTGACCTTCGTGGTGCTCGGGGCGGCGATCGCCGTGTTCGTCCAGGTGCGGCGGACACGTCCCCACACCCGGACCGTCGAGGTGCTGACCTGGGGCCTGCCGATCGGGATCCTCGCCCAGGTGGTGCTGGGTGGGATCACCGTGCTCACGGGGCTGTCGCCGTACACCGTCGCCGCCCACTTCCTGGTGTCGATGGTGCTGATCTCCATCGCGGTCGCTCTGCACGAGCGGGTCCGGCCGACCGACGGTCACCCACCGGCCAGCACCGGCATCCGTCACGCGACGACCGCCCTGGCCGTCGTCGGCTTCATCGTGCTGATCCTCGGGACCATCACCACCGGGGCCGGACCGCACGGCGGTGACCTGGCTGCGCCACGGTTCGGGATCGACATCCGCCTGATCGCGATCGCACACGCCGACGCGGTCTGGATGCTGGTCGGGCTGACCGTCGGGCTGGTCGCGGTGACATGGCGATCCGGGCCCCCGCGCCTGCGCAGTGCGCTGCGGATCCTGCTCGTCGTCGAGCTCCTGCAGGGAGCGATCGGCTACACCCAGTACGCGCTCGGGGTTCCGCAACTGCTGGTCGGACTGCACATCGTCGGAGCTGCTGTCATGTGGGCCGTGCTGTCCGCGGCCTGGATCCGTGCTCGACCCGTCCCGACGGCCATGGCCGATGCCGGCGGCACCGGGTCGGTAGCCGGCGAAGCGTCGGTCCCGGAGGGTCCGATCGCGCAGGATGTTCCTCCAACCGTACGCCCTGATGTGACAACGCCCCGGTGAGCGAGCCGCCGCTGCGGATGGTGGTCATCGGGGACTCGACGAGCTTCACCGACGCGGACGGGCCACGACTGCCGGACCATCCCGATCTGTACCCGAACGTCGTGGCCGCTGATCTCGAGAAGGCGCTGGGTCGGGCCATCGAGGTGACGGTCGTCGCCCGCCCCGGACAGACCGTGCGCGACGCCGCCCGCGCCATCACCAAGGATCGTCACCTGCAGTTCGATCTGGTGGCGCGGGCCGACATCGTCGTGGTCGGTGTCGGGAGCTTCGACCACGCACCCGCCGGGGTCCCCCCCTCGGTCGAAGCTGTCGTTCCCTACCTGCGTCCGACCTGGTTCCGCCAGCGCGTCCGGCGTGGCCTGCTTGCGCTGTACCCCCGCCTGGTCCACCTCACGGGTGCACGGCGGACCCGGACGCCGACCGCTGAGTTCGACCGACTCTTCGCGCTGCTCCTCGACCAGGTCCGCTGGCTCACGCAGGGCCGGGCAGCGGGTGTGGTCATCGGCCCGACCAGTCACCGCTCCGCCTACTACGGACACCGGCATCCGGGGCATCCGTCGAGCGAACGGCGACACCTGACCATCGCCCGAGACCACGGCTTCGCCGCTGTCTCCAGCTGGACGCACGTCCTGCCGCACGTTGCGCACCTCAACGCCGACGGGATCCACTGGCCGGCGTCCGCACACCGTTCGGTCGGCAGCGCCGTCGCGGAAGCACTGCTGCCGCAGCTCGACGGCACGGCACCAGCGATCGGCCGTCCGGATGGCGCTGAACGGGACGCCACCGACGACTGATCGACGTCACTACCCTTCGACGACCGTTCCGACCCCGTTCATGGACGGGTGGACGATGCAGAGGAAGTACCACTCCTCGGGCAGCTCCTCCCAGGTCAGGCCTTCGGGGTGGACGTAGACATCCACGATCGGCCCGGTCACCAGGTCGGAGTCCGCCAGGATCTCGGAGCCACGCTGCGGGTCATCCCGCGTGCCCTCGAGGTTGGTGATCTGCACGTTGTGGTCGACGCCGACCTCACGGTTCTCGAAGACGAACGAGACCGGATCGCTGACGTCGCCCGGCTCAACGTCCCAGAAGTCGATGGGCTCGCAGCTGCTCTCAGGGCCCAGGCAGAACTCCTGCGAGTTCTCCGCAGCGATCTCGGGCGCACCGTCGGGCACGACCAGCAGAGGCTCGACGTTGATCATGCGGTCCGCGTCGTCCACGTCACCGATCAGTCCGAGACCGACCGCTGCGCCGGCCAGGAGCGGCAGGAACGCGGCGAACACCACCACGGCCCGCCGGGGGGCATCCAGTCGCTCCTGGGCCGCGGACAGGCTGATGGTGAACAGGATGCCGGCCGCCGCGACGGCCGCCAGCATCGTGGCTCCCGCCTTGGTGTTGAACAGGAACAGCGCTGCCATCGCACCGACGAACGCGGCTATCGATAGCAGGATGATGACCGGGATCACGATCGGCAGCACGATCCGGGAGCGGACGTCGTTGTTCACGGTCGGTCCTTGTGGGGGCGCGCGTCGTGGCGCCCGTCGGTTCCGGTCGGTACGGGGCGGTCCGTCACGCCGACGGCGCCCGCTCGAAGAACAGGATGATCAGCGTCACGGCGTAGAGCCCGAGCGCGAGGATCAACCCCCCGTAGAGCATGCGGCCGAACAGCTTCGAATCGAACTTCAGGTGCATGAAGAAGCTCGCGACCATGATGAACTTGATGGTCATGAGGATGATCAGCAGCGGGATCGCGATCCGACCGAAATCCACGAAGTAGGTCGAGACCTCCAACGCCGTGAGGATCGCGAGCATGATCGCGATGTTGACGTACTCACGCGGCGTCGGATGGTGGCCCTGCGAGGCGTCAGCCTCGGTGTCCTCCACGTCGCTTGCACTCACGATGGTTGCCTTCCGACCGGTCGACGTCTACAGGACGGCGATCTCTGGGATGAGGTAGACGACGGTGAAGATGACGACCCAGATGATGTCGACGAAGTGCCAGTACAGCCCGATCATCTCGGTCTTGACGTCCTGGTTCGCCTTGACCTTGCCGGTCAGCGACAACGCGTACAGGCTCAACAGCATCAGGATGCCCACGAACACGTGCAGACCGTGGAAACCCGTCAGGACGAAGAACGAGCTGGCGAAGGGCGACTGCGTCATGTTCAGACCCTCGTTGTAGAAGGTCGTGAACTCGTAGACCTGGCCACCCAGGAACACCGCGCCCTGCCCGGCGGTCGCCAGGATCCACAGCCGCATGCGGCGCAGGTCCCCGTGGGCATGGGCGTTGTGGGCCAGCACCATCGTCAGCGAACTCATCAGCAGCACGAACGAGCTGATCGAGGTGAACGGGATGTCGAAGATCTCGACCCCCGGTCCGCCCGCCGTGGTGGTGATGTAGAGCAGGTACGCAGAGACGAACGCACCGAAGAACAGGAACTCAGAACCGAGGAACGTCCACATCGCGAGCTTGCGATGATCGAGTCCCAGGGTCGTTGCTTGGACGTCTGCCGCCACGTCTGCCGCCTTGTCGGTTCGTCGGTCGCGGACGGGAAGCCGCCCCCAACCGGGATCGTCTAGTGGGTCGTCGCGCCGACCGTGGGCCGGTCATGGACATCGTCGGGGACGTCGTCATCATCGCCTTCCGCGAGCGGCTCGACGATCCACCCGAAGTAGCCGACGACCATCCACAGCACCCCGAGGCCGAAGAGCCACGGGTTGAGGAACACCAGCCCGTAACCGAACGGCAAGAACGCGATGCACATGATGAACGGCCACAGCGAGTTGTCCGGCATGTGGATGTGCTCGTCCGGATCATCCTCGCCGTCGTGGTCTTCGGAGGCACCGGCCGGAACCGAGATCGGCATCCCGGACTCGTCCTCGGCGTACTTGCGGTGCCAGAACTCGTCGCGGTGGGTGACCGTCGGGATCTTGTCGAAGTTGTGGTGCTTCGGCGGGGACGCCGTGAGCCACTCCAGCGTCCGCGCGTCCCAGGGGTCGAGCCCCGACTCCTCGCCCCGCTTGATCGAGTGCAGCAGGTTGTAGAGGAACACCAGCGCGGACCCGGTGAGCACGACCACACCCGCGGTACTCAGCAGGTTGTAGAGCTCGACGGTGCTGCCGAGTTCGCCCGGCAGGACCGCGGTACGCCGTGGCTGGCCGAGGAGCCCGGACATGTGCATCGGACCGAAGGTGAGGTTGAAGCCGAGCAACCAGGTCCAGAAGTGCAGCTTGCCGAGCTTCTCGCTCATCATCTTGCCGGTGACCTTCGGGAACCAGAAGTAGATGCCGGCGATCAGACCGAACAGCGCGCCACCGAACAGCACGTAGTGGAAGTGGGCGACCACGTAGTAGGTGTCGTGCTGCTGGGCGTTGTGCGGCACGATCGCGTGGGTGACGCCGGACAATCCCCCGATGGTGAACATCGACACGAAACCGATCGAGAACAGCATCGGGGTCGTGAACTTCAGCTTCCCGCCCCACATCGTGAACACCCAGTTGAAGATCTTGATCCCGGTCGGCACCGCGATGAACATCGTGGACAGCGCGAAGGCGGAGCGGGCGACGGGGCCGATGGCCGAGGTGAACATGTGGTGGGCCCACACGCCGAAGCCGATGAACCCGATCGCGGCGCCGGCGAAGACGACCGCCGCGTAGCCGAACAGCGGCTTCTTGGAAGCGACGGGCAGGATCTCGGACACGATCCCCATGGCCGGCAGGATCATGATGTAGACCTCGGGGTGCCCGAACAGCCAGAACAGGTGCTGGTAGAGGATCGGGTCACCGCCGCTGCCGGGCTGGAAGAACTGGGCCCCGAACAGTGTGTCGAACTGGAGCATGAACAGTGCCACCGCGATGACCGGGATCGCGAACAGCAGCAGGAAGTTGGTGACCAGCGCCATCCAGACGAACACCGGCATGCGCATGAAGGTCATGCCGGGGGCCCGCATGTTGAGGATCGTGACGATGAAGTTGACCGCCGCCGCCAGCGAGCTGATCCCGAGGATCTGCAGCCCGATCGCGTAGAAGCCCATGTTCGAGACGCTGTCGGACGCCAGCGGGGCGTAGCCGACCCAGCTGCCGTTGGGTGCTCCGCCGAGCAGGAACGAGCTGTACAGGAAGATCCCACCGAACAGGTAGACCCAGTAGCTGAAGGCGTTGAGGCGCGGGAACGCGACGTCGCGCGCGCCGATCATCAGCGGGATCAGGTAGTTGAAGAACGCCGCCGACAGGGGCATGATCACCAGGAACACCATCGTGATGCCGTGCATCGTGAAGACCTGGTTGTAGATCTCCTCGGTGAGTAGGTTCTGCTCGGCCTGAGCGAGTTGCGCCCGGAGCAGACCGGACTCCGCCCCGCCGAGCGCGAAGAACACCAGCGTGGTGAAGAAGTACATCACGCCGATGCGCTTGTGGTCGGTCGTGCCGAGCCAACTGAGCAGTCCCGTCTCCTGTGCGGGCCGCAGGGGCTTGGTCTCGGAGGATGTGCTCATCGTGGCGTTCTCCTCGAGCGTGGCTCGTGGGTGAGCGGCAGGGTGGTGGGTGCGTCGATCATCCGAGCGCCAGCAGGTAGGCGACCAGGGCGTCGATCTCGTCTTCGGTCAGGTCGAGGTTCGGCATCCCGAGGCCGTTCACCTCGTACTGCATGGCCTTCATCGAGTTCGGGTCACGCAGCCACTGACGCAGGTTCTCCTCGTCGAGGTCGTGGATCGCCCCCGCGAACTCCTCACGACTCATCAGGTGGGTCAGGTCCGGGCCGGTGTTGGGGTTGCGGGCCCCATCCTCCCAGACCTGGTGACACGACGCGCAGGCCATACGGTCGCCGAGGTCGTGGTACAACTCGCGCCCATCCGCCTCCAGGGTGCCTTCTTCTGGCACGTCGGCGGGCGTGGTCTGCTCGTCGACCCAGGTCTGGAAGTCGCCGTCAGTCATCGCGACCACCCGCGCCCGCATGTTGGCGTGGGACAGCCCGCAGTACTCGGCACACTGCCCGATGTAGCGACCCGGCTCATCGGCCTGCATGTTCAAGAACGTTGTCTGCCCGGGGACCAGGTCCTGCTTGCCGGCCAGCCGCGGGATCCAGAACGAGTGGATCACGCCCTGGTTGGGCGAGCGGGCCGGGTCGGCGGCGGTCATCTCCAGTCGGACCGGCGTGTCGACCGGGATGATCATCTCGTTGGCCGTGTAGATGTCGTGGTCCGGGTAGTAGAACTCGAACCACCAGCGGTGCCCGATGACCTCGACGACCATGAACTCGTCGTCGGGTTCGTTCATCTGCTCGAAGATCCCCTGCACGGTCGGCACCGCGATGCCGGCCAGGATCAGGGCGGGGATGACCGTCCAGACGATCTCCAGCCGGGTGTTGCCGTGGACCTGCTTCGGCAGCGATCCGTCGTCGTCGGCCCTGGTCCGGAACTTCACGACCGAGTAGATGATCAGCCCCTGCACGAGGATGAAGACGACCAGCGCGATGATCGCCACCGGGATGATCAGGTCGTGAGGGCCCTGCGCGTACGGGCCGGCCGGGTCCAGCGCGTTCTGCTGCGCATCACCGCAGGCGGCTAGCAGCACGGCCAGACCGAGCAGCAGCACCGAGGAGCGGGACCGGCGGGGGCTGGTCTGCCGGGAGACGGTTCGGTCACGCAACGTGAGCTCTCCTATGGCTGGTTCACGCTTCCGCCGCGCGACCGTGCGGTTTCGCGGTGGAACGGGGACGAACCCGGGTCCCTGCCCCGTCGCTCCCCGTCGCTTGCGACCCCGGTCTGCAGGGCCACGGTGCGGCGGGAACGGGACGGGCCGGGCCGGTCCGGCCCACCTCGGTCGCGGGGATGGTAGCCGTTCGACCGGGGTCGCTTCCAACCGGTGGCCCACCACGTTCAGGGCTCCCACCGGAACGTGCGCGCCGCGATCGCGATCGCCACGAGCCCCCATCCCGCCAGCACACCGACCGCGGCGAGCGCGACCCCCTGTCCCGACGCGCCGACCCGGAGCACCTCGCCGAGCGCACCGACCGGCAGAGCCTGGCCGACGACGGCCACGGCAGGCGGCAGCGCGCCGGCATCGAATGCCACGCCGCTGACCAGGAGCAGGACCAGGAACAACGCGTTGGAGACCGCCAGCGTGCCCTCGGCTCGCAGGGATCCGGCGAGTAGCAGGCCGATCGCCGTGAAGGTCACGGCGCCGAGCCCGACGCCGAGGGGCAGGACCAGGGCGCCACCCGCCGGCCGCCAGTCCAGGACCAGCGCGGCGATGCCCACGATCAGCGCCGACTGCACGGTCAGGATGGCGGCGACCGCCAACCCCTTTGCCGCCAGGAAGCCCCACCGAGGCAGTGGCGTGCCCCCGAGCCGCTTGAGCACGCCGTACTTGCGCTCGAAGGCCGTCTGGATGGCGACGGCCACGAGGCCGGTCGCTGCGACGGAGATCGCCAGGACGCCAGGGACCAGGAAGTCGACCGGCCGCTGCTCGCCCGTCGGGAGCACATCCACGCTCGAGAAGAAGACGAGGACACCGAGCGGGATGCCCAGGGTCACCACCAGGCTCTCCGCCGAACGCACCAGGAGCCTGGCCTCCATGCGGGCCTGGGCGAACACGGCCCGCGCGTAGGGCGTGGTGCGTGCCGGGTGGTCCACGCCGGCCGTCACGCACCCACCTCGGGGCTGTCGGAGCGTTGACGCGGCGAAGCGTCCGACGGGGATCCGGCCGATCGTGCCGGCGGCACCTGTGCCGGGGGTCGGGGACCCTGCGCGTCGGCCGGTGGGTCCTCGTCGGTCAGGCCGAGGAACACCTGCTCGAGGCTGCGCTTGCCGGCCTGTAGTTCGCCCAGCCGCACGTCGTGGCGTTCCAGCCAGGTCGCGAGCCGTGCAACCAGACCCGGATCGTTCGGGGCGTGCACGACGTAGCGGCCGGCACGCATCTCGATGACCTCGACGTCGACGGCACGACCGAGGTCGGCGGTGTCCAGGCCGGGGCGTGCGGTGAAGGTGAGCTCGTCACGGTCACCGTGGGTGAGCTCATCCGGGGTGCCGAGCGCGATCAGCCGGCCGTGATCGATGATCGCGACCCGATCGGCCAGTTCCTCGGCCTCGTCGAGCAGGTGGGTCGTGAGCACCACCGTCACGCCGTCGGTGCGCAGTTCGCGGAGGTGTTCCCAGGTGCGGTGCCTGGCCGCAGGGTCGAGTCCCGCGGTCGGCTCGTCGAGGAACACCACCTCGGGTCGCCCGACCAGTGCCAGCGCCAGCGAAAGCCGCTGCTTCTGGCCACCGGAGAGGTCACGGAACCGGGTGCGCCGCGCGTCGTCGAGCCCGACCCGTTCCAGCAACGCATCGGGATCCAGCGGGTCCGCGTAGAAGCTGGCGAACAGTTGGACCACTTCGGCCGGGCGGGCGACCGGGTAGACGCCACCCTCCTGGAGCATCAGCCCGACCCGGGGCCGCAGCGCCGCGGCATCACGGCGCGGGTCGAGGCCGAGGACGCGCACCGTGCCCGCATCCGGGATGCGGTAGCCCTCGCAACACTCGACGGTGGTGGTCTTGCCGGCGCCGTTGGGACCGAGCAGTGCCAGGGTCTCACCACGGTGGACGGCCAGGTCCAGACCATCGACCGCGACCGTGCCCCCGTACCGCTTCGCGAGCCCGACGACCTCGATGGCGGGCCGCTCGAACGCGGTTGCGGGGGAGATCGTCACGGAACGGACAGCCTTCGGGTGGTCGGGTGCGGAGCGTACCGACGCCACCGTCTGCACCTGTTGTCACCCCGATCTCCACCGGAGTCGGCAGACGCTGCCTCTCGTGGTTCGTTGCGAGGTGGACAGCCCGGAAATGGATGTGTTTCAATGACGTATCGATCTTCGGATCGTCGCGGCCCCGTGTGTCCCCCCGTCACACGGGGCCGCTCTCTGTCTGCAGCCTGAGGACGCCCGTGCCACCCATCGAGCCCCACGCTGAGCACCCGGTGACGAACCGGGCGGTGGTCGCCACCGACCACACGACCGTCGAGGCGGTAGCGGCACGGCTGTGGGAGCGCGGAGCGATCGGTCTCTGGGAGCGGTCCGGCGAGGTCATCGCCTGGTTCCACGAGCCGGTGCCGCTGGAAGCCCCCACGGACCCCGAACCGCTCAGGGCACAACTCGGGGCGGTCCGCTGGTCCCGTGAAGCGGACCGGGACTGGCAGGCCGAGTGGAAGGCCACGATCGAGTCGGTCCGGGCGGGGCGGACCGTCATCGTGCCGACGTGGCTCGCGGACGACCACGTCGCGGACGACGGCGACCTGACCCTGCTGCTGGATCCGGGTCGGGCCTTCGGTAGCGGCCACCATGCGACGACGACGCTGTGCCTCGAGGTGCTCGACGGGCTGGATCTGACCGGGCGGTTGGCTGGACGCCACCTGGCCGATGTCGGGTGTGGCTCGGGCATCCTGGCCATCGCCGGTGCCGCCCGCGGCGCGACGGCCGTCGGCGTCGACATCGACGCGGACGCCGTCGCCGTGACGCGCGAGAACGCGGAGCGCAACGGCGTCACGGTCGAGGTCCGTCACGGCAGCGTCGAGGCCCTCCCCCGTCGCACGGACATCGTCGTCGCGAACCTCGTCACGGACGTGGTGGCACAGCTGGCCGGACCCCTGGTGCATGCGACGACCGATCTGTTGATCGCCAGCGGGATCACGGTCGAACGCCAGGACGTCGCGATGGACGCGCTGACCGCAGCGGGCCTGCGGATCGATGAGCGTCGCGAGCGTGACGGGTGGATCGCGTTGGTCGGCCACGTGGACGCGGATGGCGACGGCCGGGCGGACGTGGATGACGGCGAGCGGGCAGCTGCGGCCGACGCCGGTCGGGCACCCGCCCCGGACGCGTAACCTGCCGGACCCCCACGGACGAAGGATGCAACCCGTCATGGCGCTGCGAGCGACCGTGCTGTGCATGGCCCTGCTCGCGCTGCTCACAGCCGGGTGCACGGAGCCCGACGTCACGCCCGAGGACGGCTCCGCCGAGGCCGACGCGACCCCGCCACCGACGGAGGTCGCCGAAGAGGACGAGGAACTCCGCGCCCAGATCGAGCTGATCAACACCGCGGTGACCACCGCGCAGGAGGGGCTCGCCGACGTACAGGACGCGGACACCCTGACAGCTGCGCACGGCGGTGCCGAGCAGACGCTCACTGCCCTGCTGGCTGACGCGGACCTTCCGTCGTCCAACGGCGGCGGGCTGTTGCCGGCCCGCACGACGGAGCGGGGGGATGCGACCGTGCTCTCCGACCTGCTCACCGAGACCCTCACGATCGCCCAGGACCGTGGCGGTGCCCTCGGCACTCAGACCGCCGAGCTGCTCCGCGACCCGATCGCCGGTGACCTGGGCGCGTGGCAGCGCGATGCCGGCGGCATGGTCGAGTTGGCACGCACGAGCGCGGCGTCCTCGACAGATGTCGCCACGCTGGAGCGGGCCATCCTGGACCTCGTCGGCGAGGGCACCCGCGCGCTGGCCTGGACGTTCGTCGCGGTCGACGCCGGCGACCTGGATCTGGCGCAGGCCGCGGCCGAGCGGGCGAGCGCCCACCTCAACGTCATCGAGGTCGCGCTGGCTGAACTGGACGACATCGATGGGACGACCGAGCCATGAGTGCTCCGAACGCCGGACGGCGCCAGCCCCTGCCCCGCCAGCCGGTGGAGGCGGTCATCGACGGCTTCACGCACGGCGGCGAAGGGGTCGCCCGGCTGGAGGGCAAGGCGGTGTTCGTGCCGGGCACCATCCCGGGCGAGCGCGTCCGACTGCGCGTCACCGACGATCGCAAACGCTGGGCGCGCGCGGACCTGGTTGAGGTCCTGGAGCCCTCCGCCGATCGCGTCACCCCGCCCTGCCCGTACGTGCCCGACTGCGGGGGCTGCGACCTGCAGCACATCGCGCCCGACGCACAACGCCAGCTGAAGACACGCGTCGTGATCGAACAGCTGGAGCGGCTGGGCGGCCTGACCGACCCGCCGGTCCGACCGTGCCGCGCCGTCGGCCCCGACGTCGGCTACCGGACCCACGCCCAGCTGCACGCCGACGACGACGGCCGCCTCGGGTTCCACCGCGCCGGGAGCCACGACGTCGTGCCGATCGATCGGTGCCTGGTGCTGACCGATGCGACCCAGGCGGTTCGCGACGCCGTCGGCGACGACACCGGCGCGGTCGAGGTCGCGCTGCGTGCCCACGAGGCGACCGGCACGGCGACCGCGCAGCTGACCCCCGGCCCGGGCCCGCTGGAGCTGCCCGATGGTGGGTTCGACGTGGTGCTGACCCAGCCGAACGGCAGCACCGTCGCGCTGCGGGGCGACGGCGAACTGGCCGAGGAGATCGACGGGCTGTCCTTCGGCTTCGACGCCTCCTCGTTCTTCCAGGTCACCACGCACGGTGCGCACGCGATCATCGAGGCGGTCCTCGATGCGGTCGGCCAGATCCGCGGCGCGCTGGTCTGGGACCTCTACGCCGGGGTCGGGCTGCTGTCCCTCCCCCTGGTCCGCGCCGGCGCCGAGGTCGTCGCCGTCGAAGGCCACCCACCCGCCGCGGCCCACGCCGTCACCAACGCCGCCGAGAACAACCTCGACCTCGAGGTGGTGGCCGAGGACGTCGCGACGATGACCGCCCGCGCCGCCGGTCCCACCCCGGACCGCGATCCGCCGGATGTGGTCGTGCTCGACCCGCCGCGGTCCGGCGCGGGGGCACAGGTCATCGAGGACCTCACGCGGGTCACGCCGGCATCGGTCGTCTACGTCGCCTGCGACGTGGCCGCGTTGGCCCGTGACACCCGGCTGCTGACCGAGCGGGGCTACCGCCTGGTCGAGGCGATCCCGCTGGATCTGTTCCCGATGACCCACCACGTCGAGGTCGTCGCCACCTTCGCGCGGTGAGCTCCAGACACGGTTGACGGTGACGAGCCTCTACGGTGCACCTGCGGTGAGCGTGCCCGGCCGCGGCTGCACGCCACCCACGATCACGAGGGAGGACCACCGTGGGACGCCAACTGCACTGTTACGCGTACGTCGAAGCGCCCTGGGACCAGATCTCGCGGCTGTTGGCCGAGGACAGCCGATCGGTGCTGCAGCACGCCACCGTGGACGCCGCCTCACAGGCCGATCAGCTGTCCCGGACCCTGAAACTGAAGGTGGGCGGCTTCGAGATCGCGAAGGACGTCACCATCGAGGTGGGCGAGTTCTCACCACGCGAGCTCACCCGCAGTGTCGTACCACTGCGCTGGCACGCTGAGCGCGGCCGGATGCTGTTCCCCTACCTCGCGGCGGACCTCGAGGTGTCAGCGTTGTCGCTCGATCCGCCGCTGACCCAGCTGACGGTCACCGGGTCGTACGAACCGCCGCTGGGGTTGTTGGGGGCCGGTGCGGACCGGCTACTGCTGCACCGGCTGGCCGAGGCCACGATCCACCGCTTCACCTACGAGATCGCCGACGAACTGCGCCGCCTGATCGACGCGCTGCCCGACGACGAGCGGTTCTGACCGACCTGAGGCCGGTGGACCCGGTCGGGGCGTGCTCAGGGCAGCGGGCCCTCGGCGGCCCGGGCGGTCTCGACCGCGCGCATCGTGAGTCGGTCGTTCGAACCGAGCCAGAACGGCGCCAGGATCGGCCGTACCTGTGCGGTGCAGTCCGCGATCGCCTCCAGTACATCCACCACGACCGTGCACTCGACCGCCTCGAAGCTCCGGTCCTCCCCCATCTGCGCACCGATGACCTGCGCGCGCTGGGCGCCGAGGTCTCGCTCGAGCACAGGGTCGGCATCCTCGTCGTAGAACGAGTCGAGTTGCAGGCCGCCAGCCGCATCGTTGGCGGTCGCCGCGGCCAGGTCGGCCAACCTCCTCTGCCCGAGGTAGATCGTGGCCGAGTCCAACGCCAGCGCGCCCAGGCCCAGCAGGATCAGGATCGCGGCCGGGAACAGCACCAGCGTGTTGCCACCCTCGTCGCGCAGCCACTGCTGCCAGCTCCGATCACCGCTCACAGACGCTCTCCTGCAACCCGGAGCGGAACGGGTCGATCAGCTCGGAGTACACCGAGGTGACGGTGAAGCTGACCTGGTTGGCGAACCTCGGGATGGCCATCACGCCGACGGTGGTCGTCGCTCGGTAGCGGACCTCGGCGCACCGGGCCTGGACCACGCCCAGGTCGGCGCCGTCCCAGACCACCGTGACATCCGCCGGCTCCCGGCCATGCCCCTGGAAGGCCTGGGCGGCGGCCTGATCGGCCACGGCCTGGAGGTCGGCTCCGACCTCCGCTTCCGCCACCGCACGGACGGCTTCGCGCGCCGCTGCCGAGGTCGCGAACTTGGCGTCGACGACCGACCAGGCGTTCAGGACGATGATGGTCCCGAGCACGAACACCAGGACCCCGAAGATCAACGCCTCCGCGCCGGCCGCGAACCCTCGCTCGTCGGCGACGATGGATCCTCCGGGCTGCCCCGGCAGGTGCCACGGGGGAGCGCCCGGGCCACGGCTCCTCCTTGGGCATCTCATGCCTGGAACTGTTCGGTCCGCACCCGTGCCGTCCGCTCGATCCCGTCGAGAGACAGTCCGTAGCCGATCGTGCTGAGACCGCGGGCCGGCGACGGTGCCTGGATGGTCACCACGGTGTCCTCACCATCGATCGTGCAGGCGACGACGAGCTCGGCGCGTCGCCCGTAGCCGCCGAGTCGATCGCGTGCGATCTGGTCAGCCGTGGTGCCACCCGGACCACAACCGACATCCTCGGCGGCGACGCGCGTCGCGGTGGTGAACGCCGCGCTGGTCACGATCGACGTCGCGTACAGGTGGAGCAGCACCTGACTGGCGAACAGCAGGAAGAACAGGAACATCGCCACCCCGAAGACCGCGGTGACGGGCGACGAACCGGCTTCCCCGGAGACCGTCGGCACCGTCCGGATCACCCGGACGGCGTCTCGACGATGGTGTCGATCTCGTCCGAGATGCGGTCGGACGCACTGCCGAACGACTGGTTGAACACGATGAACATCGTGCCACCGATCACGGCCATGATCAGAACGACGATCGCCGCGGAGATCACGCCTTCGCCGGCGACGTCGGTGCGGACTCGATACCAGAGACGGTGCATCAGGTTCCCCCATGGTCCGACCCGTGACCCGGATCGGGATCGGTGCCGGTGCCGCCGCCACGGCGAACCGCGACGAGGCCGTCGAGCCTGATCGACGTCCCGGACGTGAGCTCATCAACCTAACAGAATGGATGGAGGGCTTCAGAAGTTGTTCTGGCCCACCGGTGGACACCATCAGCCGAGGAAGTCGCTGAGTGCGGCGGTGAACGGGACCCCGATGAAGATCGCGCCGGGGAGCAGGGTCGCGACGGTCACCGGGATCCAGACCTGCTGCCCCCGGCGCTCGATCACCTCGACGAGTTCGCGCTGCACGTCACGGCGGCTGCTGCGGGCCTCGTTCGCGATGAGCCGACCGAGGTCGCTGGCCTCCCGGTTGAGTGCCAGGACCGACACGAACCGTTCGACCGAGCCCACGTCGGCGAGTTCCGCCCACTCCTGGAGAGCCCGCTCTTCAGCGACCCCCTGCCGCACCCGGCCGATGACCCGGCGCAGGTCTCGCGAGATCGACCCCTTCCCCCGGCGCGAGACCCGGTCCAGTGCCGCGAGCAGCGAGTAGCCGGAGCCGAGGAGCATCGCGATCTGTTCGGCGGTGACGGGCAGTTCGAGGTGGATCGTGCGCTTCCACCGATCGGACGCCGCCGTCACCTGTTGCTCCAGCAGCAGGAACGCGAGCAGCATCCCCCCGAGCGTGAACACCATGGCGAGCGCGACGGGAGGGCGGACCGCAACGGCCAGCAGGCCGCCGGCCCCGAGCCCAGCGAGCGACCACCCGATCTGGCGGACGCGGAACTCGGTGACATCCAGGTCCGAGTGGATCCGGGTCAGCCGGCGATCGAGATCTTCGCTCACGCCGAACAGCCGTGAGAACTGCGAGCCCAGGCCGCGGGCCAGCGGTCCAACCGCCTCCCGGAACGAATCGACCGACAGCAGTCCGACCCGCCCCCGGGTCCCCATCCCCCCGGGTACGTAGGGCCCCAACCGCTCCGACAATGGCCGCCGTGAGAACCACCGCAGCTCGGACAGCAGCAGGGTCAGCCCCGCCCACAGCAGCAGGCCGCTCGCGATCACCAGCAGGGTCATGCGGTCCCCCCGTCCTCGGTGAAGACGCGCTGTTCCTCGGGGAGTTTGAGCAACTGCCCGGCCCAGACCCAGCACAGGGCCATCAGGCCGAAGGCGCCCAGGACCGCGATCTGCCCGGTCGCGGTCTCGTAGGCCGCCCGCCCGTCGCCGATGAGCAGGCCGACCAGCGCCATACCGAACGGCACGATCAGCACGAAGTAGCGGGCGAACCGCACCCCGGCCTGCTTGGACCGGGCATCCTTGCGGCCCTGCAGGTCCTGGATGCGGTCCTCGATCAGGGCCCGCAGACGCTGATCGACGTCGGTGCCACCGATCTCGTGGGCGATCAGCAACGTCTCGCAGACGGCATCGGCGGTCGGGTCGGCGAGTTGCGCCTTGATGACGTTCAGGGTCCGTTCGAAGTCCGTCGAGATCAGCCACTCGCGCTGGGCGGCGACGAACGCCGGGCGCAGCTCCTCCGGACCGCGCAGACCGACACCCAGCAACGCCTGTGGGATCGAGCGGCCGAGGCTGACCGCCTGTAGGCGGATCTCCTCGATCATGCGCGGCCACGCCTCCCGCGCGAGTTCACGACGGGCACGTCGACGCGCCCGTGCCGACGCGATCGGGATCGTGGCCGCTGCGGCAGCCACCGCGGCTGCGGCCAGGACTCCCCCGTAGACCGCGAACCCGATCGCGCCTGCCACGACGAACAACACGACCTCGACCCCGAGGAACTCGACGAGGCGGACGTTCTCGAGTCCGGCCTGGACCAGGAAGTCGTCGACGCTCTGCCGGCGGGACCGACGGGCCCCGATACCCGGAGAGACACCGACCCCGCGCCAGCGGAAGACCACCGCGGTGTACAGGAGGAACACCCCGTAGGCCGCGACCAGCGCGAGCAGGAACGCGGTGGTCCCGGGCGTCATGCCGGAGCCCCGTCGACCGGCCCACGGCCGTCGTCCAGCAGGTGGCGGACCTCGTAGCCGGCGGCACGCAGGGGACGACTGATCCGGACCGGCACCGCACCGGTCCAGTGCAGCGGTCCGTCGGGATCATCGCGTGAGAACAGCTCGGTGATCGTGAAGGCCGTCCCGCCGTCGCCCGTCTGCTGCTCCTCGACCGCGATCACCTCGTTGACCTGCGGCACCCCGTTGACCCGGGAACTGTGGACCACGATGTCGATGGCCTCGGTGACCAGCGAGTTCAAGGCGGGCATCGGCAACTCTGATCGGGTGTCCGCCAGCTGGCAGATGAAGCGCAGCCGCGACAACGCCTGCCGGGCCGAACCCGCGTGGATCGTGGTGTAGCCCTTGACGCCTGAGGACAGGGTCAGCAGCAGCGGCAGCGCTTCGCGGTCGCGGACCTCACCGACGATGGCGACATCCGGAGCCATCCGCAGGAACCCGGCGACGAGCCTGCGCAGATCGACCTCCGGCCGGTCGGGTCGACCGGCGCGCGTCTGCATGGATGCGACGTTGGGGAGGGGGACATCGACCTCGAAGACCTCCTCGGCGGTGACCACACGCAGGGTCGGGTCGAGTTCGGCCGTGCAACAGGAGAGCAACGTGGTCTTGCCGGAGCCGGGCGGACCGGCGAAGACCATCGACAGCCGCGCACGGGCGGCCGCGCGGAGGAACTCCGCCACCTGTGGCGGCATCATCCCACGATCGGACAGTTCATCCAGCGACCGGAACGCCACCCCGGTGAACTTCCTGATGTTGACGATGAGGTGGGACCCTCGGCCGATGTCACGGTGCACGATGTGCAGGCGGGCCCCTGAGTCCAGCTGCGCATCCTGCAGGCCTTCGGAGGGATCGAGTTTGCGATGGGACCGGGACGCGTCGTCCAGGACCTTCGTCAACGTGCGGATGACGTGCTCGTCGTCATGGAACGCCTCGTCGTGGTAGCCCGAGACGCCCGTGTGGCGCTTCACGAAGATCTGATCGGGCCCGTTGATCATCACCTCCCACACGTCGTCGTCGGCCAGGAGCGGCTCCAACGGGCCGTAGCCGGTCAGGTTCCGTTCCGCACGTTCGACCACCATCGCCGGATCCGGCAGATCGAACGGTCGCAGGCCGTGCTTGAAGTCGAGGCTCCACCGTTCCACCTCGTCCTCGAGCAGGTCACGCAGGCGTGCGTTCGCACCGTCGCTGTCGATGTCGAGGCTCTCGTCCTTCGCACGCTGCAGGACGCGCTCCTCGATCTCGACCAGTGGCGATTCGAACACACTCATGAGCGAGGTGGCTCCTGCGAGGTGAAGCCCGACAGCGACCCCGGCGCGACCGGGACCGGCGATGCAGCGGGCTCCGGGGGCACGTCCCCGGCACGGTCCAGCACAGCCAGCACCACCCCGGCGAGGATGCGGGGACCCGCGCCCGGTAGCGCCACACCATCGCGCAGTGCCGCATCGAGGTCGCGGGTCGGGATGTGGACCGGAGCGACCAATCGGTCCGCGGTCGTCCCCGCGCTCGAGGCCAGGAGGTCGGCAAGGCTGGAGGAGATCTCCGCCCGCTGCCGTGGTGACCGCGGCGATCGCGAGATCACCGGGATCAGCCGATCGACGGGGACGCCCAACCCGAGCAGATCTGACAGCGTGCGGACGAGCGCGAACAGTCCCTTCATGGACGGCTCACCGACGACCAGGGCTGCGTCGGCCCGCGTCAGCGTGGCCCGGGACAACAGGTTGCGTTCCTCGACGTCGGTGGAGCCTGCGTCTGCCTCGCCCTCGACGTCCGGATCGACGTCGGCGACCACGATGTCCGCGAGCCGCTGCAACGAGTCCAGGGTCGCGTCCAACGCGCGTGGGCGGATCGCCACCCAGTGGCGGGCCCGGCGCAACCCGAGCACCAGCCGGTAGCCGCGCTGCGGCACCTCGAAGGTCTGGTCGAGGAGCTGCTGATGCAGCGGCGTCGAGGTGCGGTGGGCCTCCACGAGTTCCTGGATGCCGGGGACCACGACCCGCGAGTCGTGGAGCATCGCCTGATCCGCCGTCCGACAGAGGTCCGCGAGCAGCACCGACGGTGGACGCGGAGCCTGCCGACGTCCACGCGGGGACGACAGCCCTTCGCCGGTCGCGAAACCCTGCGCCAGGGCGATCGCCGTCACCGATGCGCCGGTCCCTCCCGGGCCGGTCACGGCGATCAGACGCCCCCGGCTGCGCACGTCACGCAGCTCCGGCTGAGCATCGTCGACGGTCGCGCTTCCCACCATCGCCGAGGTCGCTGCCAGTACCTCCAGGAGTTCGTCGCGTGAGAACGCGGACGCCAGAACAGCGGCGGCACCGAGCTCACGCCAGTCACGCGTTGCATGCCCATCGTCGACGACCAGGACCGCGCAGCCGGCCTCGCTCGCCATCGCGATGAGGTCCCTGTCGACCCCGGGGGTTGCCCCGTCGACGAGTGCCGCCGAGAACGAACGGCCGGAGGTCAGACGCGCCCGGAGTTCTTCGGCCGACACACATCGAACGAACTCGGCCGGAAGAGATGCAGACGTGGACCACTGACTGACCGTGCGGAACCAGTCAGCGCGCGCACGAGCCAGCCCGAGCAGGACGTAACGCTCGCGCATCAGTCGCCGCCTTCCGGATCCTCAGCCTCCGTGCCCTCGTCGGACGGACCGTCCTCGTCGGGAGGGCTCCCCGGGCGCAGGACCGCCGCCGGGTCCGGGAACGGGCCGGGCGCATCCGACGAGGGCACGAAGGCGCCCGGGGCCCGATCCGCATCCTCCGCGGAGGCGGTCGACCGCGTCACGAAGACCGACGCCGTGTTGACCGCGTGCCCGAGGGCCTGGACGTCTTCGAGGCTGCTGACGGCCACCGTCAACGTCACCGAGCCGCCACCAGCCCCGGTCCCGCCCTCGACGCCGACCAGTGGCACCCCTCGCACGATGAAGGCCGTGAAGGTCTCGCCGCTGAGCGTGTAGGTGGCGAGCACATCGATGCGTTCACCGGGGATCAGGTCGCCGGCCACCGCATCCGCACGGGCAACGGAGAAGGACATGACCTGGGCGTCGCCGACACCGCCGGCTTCGAGCACCCCACTGCGCTGGAGCAGGTCACCACGTTCCAGCGCCACGATCACGACCTGCCCCACCAGGGCATCGAGCTCCTCGACGAGGAAGACCCGTTGATCGACGGGTGGCAAGAGGTCGATGGGAGCGGCAGAGAACAGCTCGAGAGCGGTCTGGCGGTCCTCGATCATCGTCCCGGGTGGGATGGCTCCGTCGGCGACGACGTACCGGGTCGCGGGCTCCGACGTGGCGTTGAGGTAGGCGGCGAACACGGCGACCGCCGATGCCGAGACCAACAGGGCCCCCACCACGGCCCGTCCACCGGGCAGTCCGCGTTGCCGTCGGATGCGGCGACCGACACCTGCCCGGTCGGAGGCTCTGGAGTCATCCGACGTCGTCGCCGTGCTCACATCGGCCATGCTCGTCCCCCGGGTCGGTGCGATCGATGAAGGACGCCGACGTTCCCCGTGGAGCCAGCGACCGCTCGCGGCAGAGCGGCAAAAGATAGCGAGTCAGGGCGGCTCACCCCGGTGCCGATCCTGCCAGGGCATGGCTGACCGCCGGCCCCGCCGCCAGCCCAGCCGCGTCGGGACGTGGACAATCTGCTCGTATCGAGGTACCGTTGGAGAAGGTCGGAGGTTATGAGATGGCGCGTGAACAGATCAACTGGCTCAGCACCAAAGAGGCAGCTCGGCGTCTGGGGATCACCAGTCGCACGCTGTACCGCCTGATCGACAGCGGTCAGGTTCCTGCTTACAAGTTCGGCCGCGTCATCCGGCTCCAGGAGGACGAGGTCGATGCCTTCATCGATCAGGCGCGGATCGCGCCGGGTGACCTCGAGCACCTCTACGCCGACTCCGGTCCCGAGGAAGCCTGAAGCTCCGGCCCGCTGACGGCCGATCATGGGGCCGGCGTCCACAGGACCTCTTCGACGGCACCGATCGGGATGTAGACCGTTCCACGGTCCCGACCGGCCAGGCGCAGTGTGAGTACGTCCTCGCCGAAGCCCAGGACCTCTCCCTGGAGACCGTCGGCCACATCCGCGAGGTAGATCGCCACCTCGCCTCGTTCCTCCGCGATCCGTGACAACGCTTCGATCAGGGTGCGATCCTGGGCGTGCTCCCGGTCACCGGTGGCTGCGACACCGGGGGCGCCCGGTTCCGAACGCAACAACCGGATGGCCGGTAGGGCCACCAGGACCACCGATCCAGCCGGCTGCCTCATCGCAACGTGATCGACTCCGACCGCGATCAACGATCCACGATGGAGCCGCCCGGATCCGCTGGTGACGGCCACCTGCAGCCGTCGTTCCGCGAGGTCGCGGAGCGTGCCGACCCACGTGGCCACCTCAGCGGCCTGCTCGCGACGGTCACGCTCTTCCTGCCGGGTCCGAACCGCGGCCTGCTGCGCGGCGGCGTCGGCCAGTTCCACCAGCGGATCGCGCTCCGGCGGCTGCCAGGTCGTCATGATCCCTCCCCGCCCGGGTCCGGCATTCCCTCGACCGACGGCATCACGAAGCGCTGCCCGGGGAAGATCAGGTCGGCATCGCCTTCGACCGCGAGCCGGTCCTGGTTCGCGGCCACGAGGGTCCTCCAGTAGCCACGCACCTCAGCCTCGGTCGGCTGACGATCCAGATGCACTGCGACCATCGTCGCCGCGATGGACCAGAATGATTCGCCGGCGCGGACCTCGTGCTCGCGCACCTCACCATCGATCACCTCGCCCTCGGCCACCTCGTCGGTCTCCGAGACGCTCGGGCGCAGGGTGAGAGCGTCCGATGCAGCTGCGGCCGACCCATCGGCGGCCGGGCTACCACCTTCCCCACGCAGGGTGAGTTCCCCACCGTCGGGGCGTGGTCGCGACTGACCTGCCTCCTCGGCGCGGCCATCGTTGACGAGGGTCATCGTGGCCGAGGTGTCGGGATCGTCCCGCTCGACCTCGGCGGCAAGGCTGAGCGATCCACGATCCTCGGCCGGTGCAGCGCCCACGGCCGGCGTCGACGCGCTCACCACAGCGGTCGCCATCGTCAGCCCCACGGCCCCCTGCACCAACCGGCGGACCATCGGAACGCTCAGCGCATCGGCGAGTCGCACGAATCGGGCGGCACGCAACAGCCGTGCGATCAGCCCGATGCTGGTTGCCCCGACGAGGTACCAGGCCAGCCCGAGGACCAGCAGCCGAAGCACGGCGACCGTCGCGATCAGCGGATCCCGGCCATCAGCCCACCCGCTCCACTCCGATGGCGCCAACGGCGGTGGCGCCAGACGCCCGGTCCCGATGGCGTGGAACAGCACGATCCCCAGCCCCAGGCAGACCATCCAGAGGACCAACGGCGCCACGCGGCGTCCAGCGGACCCATCGCCCGGTGCCGGCACCAGGGATCCCCCGGGTCGGCGTTCGGCACGGGTAGCCGAAGCGACATCGGAACGGTGATCGACCACTCGCCACCCCCCTGCTGGGCCGTGCGGCGGATGCTTACACCATAGCTTCCCGTGTCACTTTGTGCATCCTGATGTTTTCCACTGTCTGGGGACGACCACCGACGCGAGGTCGCCGTCGCCGTTGGCGTGAGGGGGATGATCGGATTCCACGGCACGGCCGACAGCTTGACCTCGAGAGCCAGCTACCCGGCCATGGTTGCATCGGACCAGCAGGTCGATCTCGTGCACCTCATCTCTCGCCCGCACCTGGAAGACCGACGCCTCCCGAGGCGGTGCGAACACCCGCACCGACGTCGTCGCCAGCGACTCGAGGCGTTGACCCAGGTACGAACCGTCGCCCCCGAGCAGTCGGCGACGGGACGTTCCGCCACGGCAGGCAGGGACCCCTGCGGAGGATGCCCAGTAGGCTCCGCGCGACGGCACGAGGGGATCGGATGACGACGGGGCAGGACGGGGCCGCCGGTCGACCGCTCCCCGGGTACGTCCTGCGCGATCTCATCGGGCGCGGTGCGACCTCCGAGGTCTGGCGGGGCGAGCCGGAGGGACGACCCGGGCGGGTCGTGGCGATCAAGCGACTGCGGACCGACGCCGACCGGGCAGCGCTCGAGGCCCTGCGTCGCGATGCTGAGGCGTTGGCAAGACTGTCGCATCCGAGCATCCTGCCGATCCTCGACATCGTCGAGGACGACCCGGGTGTCGCGATCATCACGGGCTACGCAGCCGGCGGTTCGCTGGCCGACCGGCTCGGTCGCATCCGCGGCGGACTGGAACCGATCCAGGTCGCGGACCTTGGCGCCCGGATCGGAGCCGCTCTCGCCGCGAGTCACGACGCGGGCATCATCCACGGGGGCCTGAAGCCGGCCAACATCCTGTTCGACGCCGAAGGCCAACCCCTGGTGGCTGATCTCGGGGCGTCCCACCTCCGGGGCACGTCCGGGCCCGTCATCGGCACCGCGGTGCACCTCGATCCGGCCACCATCGTGGATGGGCGCCCGAGCGATGCAACGACGGACGTCTACGGCCTGGCGACGACCCTCTACGAGGCCCTGACCGGCGTGCCGCCGCACGCGGGATCGAGTCCCCGAGAGGCCCTCGCGGTATCAGATCGTGGCGCGCACATCCCGGCAGCCGACCTGGTTGAGGTCCCGTCCGACCTGGCTGCGACCATCGAGCGGGGCCTGCGCCGCGACCCCGCCGAACGCTTCGCGACGATCGCCGAGATGGCGGGCCACCTCGACGAAGCCCGTCGACGACTCGACACCGGTGTTTCGGCTCCTCGCTCGCGCACCCCCGATGCGCCACGCGCGACACCGACCGGTCCGGACCGCCGACTGCTCATCCTCGCAGCCGCCGTGATCATCACGATCCCGGGCGGCATCGTCACCTGGATGTCGTCGAGCGACGCAGTGCAGGCACCGCCCGAGGAGGCCCGGCGCCACAGCACGGAGGACCCGGTACCGGACGGGCCGCCTGACGACGGACCGGATGACACGTCCAGCACCGATCCGGACCCCGCCGAGGAGCCGGAGGAAGCCGCCGAGGAGGAGGCCAGCCAACCACGTGAAGCCCCGCCCGCATGCGCCGTCACCGTCACACCCGCACTGCAGGGACCGACGCAGTTGGCGGACATCGACGGGCAGGGTTGCGGCGTACCTGCGGCCTGGGACGGGCAGACCCTGGAGGTCGCCATCGACGGCGACCTCCAGCGTTTCGATCTACCCGGCGATCAGCAGGACACGCTGCTGTTCGGGGACTTCAGCTGCGATGGACGCGAGACCCCGGCCCTCTACCGGTCCAGCACCGGCGAGGTGTTCGTCTTCCCCACCCTGAACCCGGATGACGAGATCACGGTGCGTGCGGAACCCGACGTGGTCGCGGACGCCATGGCGCGCGTCGTCGTTGATGCACAGGGTTGCGCCCGCGTGGACCTCGATCCCGGGACCGGATGAGCCCGCGGCTCGGGTGTGTCAGACGCCGGCGCCACCGGTGATGCGCTCGTCGAGACCCGTGAACTTCGCGAGGTACTCCGCGCGGTCGGCCTTGAGCGTGGCCACCGCCGCCTCGTACTCATCGCCGCGCCCCTGTCGTTCGTAGAGCTTGCTGGGCTGGAGGAGTTCCTCGTCGTCGAACCCGGGGATGGACCGGGCGACGAAGTAGCCGAAGTCCGGATCCTCCTCCCACTCGATCGTGCCGTCGACGATGCCGTGCTGGACCGCGGCCGAGTGTGGGATCTTGACCTTCTTCGATCGTTCGTCGTCGGCCGACCCACCGACCCGACCCGTGCTCAGCAGGTAGACGTCCAACGAGGAGCTCTCGAGCAGTTCGAGCAGGCGGTTGCCCTGGGAGGAGTCCTCCTCGAACCAGAACGGGTTGGTCCCTGGGACCCGCAGGCTCTTGCCTGCCTCCGCGGCACCGCCGGCTGACGTGCCCTTGGTCTCACCGAGCATGAAGTAGTAGGCGGCCTGCTCCGGCTTGAGCTTGGCGACCGCCGGGATGATGCTCTCGTTGCGGTTCAGGATGAACAGGTAGCGCGCGGCCGGCAGGTCGCGGGGATCACGGTGGCGGATCCCCTCCAGCCCGAAGGTGCAGCGCCCGTTCGCGGTGTAGTTGGTGTCGAAGAAATCGACCTTGCCGTCATCGGACACGGACACCGATTCGAGCCACGCGCCGGACTGGGTCGCACCCGCATAGATGGTGGGCTCGTCGTCGGGGTCGAGGCCGAAGGTCTTCGCGAAGCACCCGTTCTCGGTCGTGTACACCTTGCCGCCGGGCAGCAGACCGATGAAGTCGTCCTGGACGGGCAGCGACCCCTTGACGTTGCGGAAGGTGGTCGTGGTCTTCCCGGTCCCCGACAGACCGATGATCAGGGCGAGTTCCTCCTCGCCACTGGCGGTCTGGTCCGCCGGGAACGTCTTCGCACCCGAGTGCATCGCCAGGCCGTCGCGGTCGTAGACGAGCCTGTTCCACATCCGCAGGCCACCCATCTTCGACTCGCCGAAGTAGTCGGAGCCGAACACGCGGGTGACCCAGTTGTCGAGGTCGACCGTGATCAGACAGTCGTCAGGCTTCCCCGGCGCGGACAGGTGCGGGGTGTAGATGACGGTGAACTCGGGGGTGAAGTCCTCGTCACGATCGAAGAAGAGTTGGTCCTGCATGGCCGGGATGTTGGAGTTGGACCGCTCGATGTAGAGCTGTGATGCGGTCCGGAACTCAGGATCAGGACCGATGTAACCCTGCATGAGGACCATGTCCTGATCCGCGATGTAGGCGTCCTGCTTCGCCGCCCACTCGTCGGCCTCCGCGCGGGAGATGGTCGGCTTGCCTGCCGGCTCG
>Ga0207421_10001093_pt1 | contig 35257 bp, 30 predicted proteins | sample SodLakKL_010_SED_4_FD_187542 | JGI IMG/M metagenome (GOLD analysis project Ga0207421, IMG submission 187542) | Alkaline sediment microbial communities from Lake Tanatar, Kulunda Steppe, Russia - 8KL_010_SED (SPAdes) (version 2) | ecosystem: Environmental > Aquatic > Non-marine Saline and...
GTGCTAAGCACACTAAACGTTCGCCTTGCGATTCAATTATCCATTTTGGGGTTCACGCTTAAAACGGCGGTCTTTACATGACGCACAACGTTTGCGGTGGTGCTTCCCATCATCATATAGTTGATGCCGGTACGCCCCACAGTCGACATCACAATCAGGTTGAAAGGGTTATCCTTAACATATTTATAAATGGCTTCGTGAGGAGAATCGGCCGAAACAATTACTTTTGATGAAACCTTGTCGCCAAATTTGTGGAAGTGCTCTTTTTCAATCAGTTTAATTCTTTTCTCTCTCAGGCTTGTAAGCGAGAGGTCTTGCTCATCTTTATCAAATTGATCAAAGCTGAGGATGTGAATGAGCTCAATTTCTGCATCAGCAGCTTCAGCAACGGCCTTGGCATAGGGAAATGCAACGGTTGCATTATCGGAGAAATCGGTAGTGACCAGAATCTTTTTAAATCGGTCTACATTCGATTCGTCTTCAACAACCAAAACCGGCGTATGAGCAAGCCGAAGAACTTTTTCAGCCACTGAACCCAGCAGAAAACGGGAAAATCCGGTGCGCCCGTGCGTGCTCATAATAATATAGTCGAAATCATTGGATGCGTCGATAATGCTTTGAGCAGGGTTCCCAACGGAAATCATGGGATCGTCCATCAATTCATCTTTAATCTTGCTTTTTGAGATCTTTAGCAGTCTCTCCCTGAGTGATGTTTCAATCGCATCAAAATCCTGGAAGGTACTCGAACTCATCCCGAGGGCGTAGGGTTCGTCAAGCTCTGCAATGGGAATGTGTGAATGGAAGGGGGTTATTTTGCCACCCATCAATTCGGCAAGTGTGTTTGCAACTTCAAGTGCTTTTTCGCTCAGTTCTGAGAAGTCAACAGGGACCAGTATTTTCATAACTTCCGGATATAGTGTGTGAGGGTTAATTGTGTTTGACTGTAAATTCACGAAAAAAGATGAGAACGCAAAGAAACAGTGTCACTTATAAACGGATATAGCATTCAATACCCTCTTTTACTGTTTCGTCTCTTTAATATCCAGTGCACAATGGGCGGTGCAACAATAAGGGCCAGAATGAAATGGCCGGTATAGATATAGATCAGCAGAGCTGCCAGAAGACATACCAGCAGAACAATCATCGAAATAAGCCAGACGGTCTGATTTGTGGTCATGGATCAATCAGGAGGTTTCCAATCGCAATACTTCAATGGGCGAATGTTTGAAAATGTGACGGCTGCCTGTCCACCCAATCAGTATGGCAGATAGTGTGATAATTGATGAAATCACAAGCAGGGTAAAGAGGTTTGGCACAAATGCCAAATCGAACCAGAAGAAAGCGAGGCCCCAGCTTGCCACAAGGGCAAGCAGCAGGCCTGTTAAGCTTGCCAAAAGGCCCAGCAGTGCATACTCAATTGTTTGAATGGTGCTGATCTGGGTTTTGTCTGCACCAAGAGTGCGCAGCAATACAGCTTCGCGGCTGCGCTGTTTACGGCTGATGGATATGGAACTGGCCAGGACGATAAAGCCTGTGAAAATACTAAAGAGCGCCATGAACTGTACGGCCATGGAGATCTTATCCAAAAACTCCTGCACGCTTTGCAGTGCCAGGCTGATGTCAATTGCGGAGATGTTGGGAAATTCCTGAACTACAGACTGTTGAAGAGCCTCTGAGTGCTGATCACTGTCTGTTTTGACAATGCTTGCGAAAAACTGTGGTGCGGGTTCCAGAACGCCGACAGGAAAAACCACGAAAAAGTTAGGCTCCGGCCTCTGAAAGTCAACCTCTCTGATGCTGGCAACCCGGGTCCGAACAGGCACACCCTGCACGTTGAACGTAAGCGAATCCCCAACAGAAAGCTTCAGCTCCTCTTCGATTTGCGTGGCAATCGATATAGGAACTACAGAATTTATGCCATCTCCAGTCCCAATCCACTCACCGTCGATTATAGTCTCTGCTTCATTCAGGCTCTCCCTGTATGTGACACGATACTCCCGGTTAAGAGCCCATCTGCGAATGTCGAGGGTTGTATCCTGCCTGATTTCTGAAATGGTTTGGCCCTTTCTGCTTTCAAGGCGCATTGAAACGATCGGCACATTCTGCAGTACCCGACCGCCCATTTCAGACACCTTTGCGTTAAGTGGATCATTTTGATCCGTCTGGATATCGTAAAAAACAAGGTCGGGTGTATCAACGCCTGTCTGCATATCGATACGCTGAAGCAGCATATCCTGCGATAAGTAGAGTGTGCCTATTAGAAGCATACCCATGCCAAGAGTGGTCATCAGCATGGATGTTTGATTGTTGGGCCTGAAAAGGTTTGCGGTACCCTGACGCCACACATAGGCAAACGATTTTAAGCGGAGTCCCTTCACCGTGGCCATTAAAAATCCGGCAGTGATCCATAGCAGTGCGACAAAGAAGATTAAGCTGAAGGTAAATACGGCTGCAGCAATAAAACTTTCTGTCAGAAATCCGATGATCAGTATCAGAATAAGCAGAGTAAAGGATAGCGTGATCGCTTTTACACGCCCTGAAAGAGCTTTAACCGGCGAGAAGTCTGTGTTCCTAAGGGTTAGCATGGGCGAAACCGTGCTGATGCCGGCCAGCGGCAATAGCGAAAAGGCTACACTGATTAATACCCCCGTAAACAGACCCAGGCCAATAGCCTGCCATGAGATCGCCTGAACAATTTCAAACGGCAGAAAGTCGGTAAAAAGAATGGGAAGGTACGACTGGATGATGAGCCCGATTAAGGTACCGACTGCAGCACCGAAGAACCCCAGTGCCGTTACCTGGATTGCAATAGAGGCCAGTATTTTTTCTGAGGGCATTCCGAGGCAGCGAAGTGTGGCAACCATGGACGTTTTACGTTTTATATAAACGTAGATCGCACTTGCCACACCCAGCCCGCCAAGCAAAAGGGCGATAAAGGCAATCAATCCGAGAAATTTGCTCAGGTTGTCTACAATCTGGTCAAAATCCTGTTTTCGCGACTCAACAGTATCGTAGCGCACCTGGTTTTCACGCGCAAGTGGACGGAGGAGCTCAACAATTTCCGCTGTTTTTACCGCCGTATCGAATTGAAAATATTCTTTATAGGTAACACGGCTGCCCCGGTCGAGCAGTCCTGACCCTTCCAGGAAGGGGAGAGGCAGATACACCCTTGGCCCCACCAGTGAGAATGCAGCAGCCTCACCCGGCACACTTACCAGCTCGCCGCCGATCACAATTCTTTGAGTTCCAACCTGAATGCTGTCGCCCACCTGCAGTTCGAACTGCCTCATCGCCGATTGTTCAACCAGAGCCGATGTTTCAGACTGATAACTGTGGGAAGCTTCTTCAGGCAGGGTTTTAATGGTGCCATAAATAGGAAAAGGCCCGTCTATTGCACGTACCTGTGAGAGCCGGTTTTGCCCTGCATCTCCAAATATCACCATGGAGTTAAATTCGACGGCTTCTGCGACACTGCCGCCTATTGAGTCGATAAAGGCCGTTATTGGCTCCGGGAAGGGTTGTGTTGAGCGTATTTCCAGATCTGCACCCAACAGTTCCCTCGATTGATCCTCAACCGTGAGCAGAACATCATTTCTGAAAGAGATGATGGCCACCAGCGCTGCCACACCTGCAATAACGGCCGAGGTGTACAGAAAAAGACTTCTCCATTGCGGGCGTGCATCCCTGAAGGCCAATCGCCAGCTGAATGGATTTAAAAATTCTCTTATAAAGTTCATCAGGCGAATTTGGCTTCTTGGTTCGCTGTTTCCTGTATTATCGGATCAGAATCATAAATCACTTCCCCGCTTTTTAACTCTATGATACGATCGCACTTTTGTGCCAGCTCTCTGTCGTGTGTTACAATAATCAGGGTGGTTCCCTTGTCACGGTTCAGATCAAACAGAAGCTGTTCAATTTGCAAGCCTGTTTCACCGTCTAGGTTACCCGTGGGTTCATCGGCGAACAAAATTTTGGGCTGATGGATAAATGCCCTCGCAATCCCAACCCGCTGTTGCTCTCCGCCCGAAAGCTGGTTTGGATAGTGATGAACCCGGTCTTTTAGTCCAACCTGGTTTAGCAGATCAAGAGCCAGTTTCTCTACATCTTTGTAGGGAACTCCCCGTAATTCAATGGGGACCATTACATTTTCAAGGGCTGTTAACGTACTGATAAGCTGGAATGTTTGAAATACAAAGCCAATCTGTTCGTTACGAACTCTTGAAAGATCCTTCTCATTCATTTCTGAAATCTTGCTATCGTTCAGAAGTACGTTTCCGGAGCTGGGCTTATCCAGCCCTGCGCATAAACCAAGCAGCGTGGTTTTGCCGCTTCCGGAAGGACCAATGATTGCACAGGATGTGCCTCTTTGAATGGAGAAAGTCACATCATCGAGTACGGTCAGTAAATATTCACCGCTCTTGAAAGATTTTGTAAGATTTTGGACCGTTAAGATGGAACTGTTATTCATTAGAAGTAAGTTGGTTAGGGAACAATGAGTTTAACAAAATGGTAATCATAAACCATTCCCCGAAAATAAATTCATTTAGATGAAGCAATATAAACGTACCACAGCATTAAAGGTTGCACTGATTTTACTCTCATTTACGGCTGTTGCAGCTATTTCAGCCCAGGATAAAAACGTGCTATTTTTTGGTGACAGCATTACAGCCGGTTACGGATTAGATCCCGAGGATGCCTTTCCGGCAATTATCCAGCAAAAAATTGACTCTTTGGGACTTTCATACAGGGTAATCAACGCCGGGTTAAGCGGCGAGACGTCGGCAGGCGGTCTGCGAAGGGTAGACTGGGTGCTTCAGCAGCATGTGGATATTTTTGTACTTGAACTGGGTGGCAATGACGGATTGAGAGGGATTGATCCTGCTTCCACCAAAGAGAATCTTCAGGGAATTATTGAAAAGGTGAATCAGAGATACCCCGATGCGAAAATTATTTTAACCGGAATGGAAGCTCCCCCAAATATGGGGCAATCCTATACCGAGGAGTTTAAGTCGATATTTGGCGAGCTGGCTAATGAGAATGATTTGATCTACCTGCCGTTCATACTAGAAGGTGTGGCCGGTGATCCGGAATTGAATTTACCCGACGGCATTCATCCTACAGAAGAGGGCCATAAGATACTGGCCAGGAATGTTTGGGAAGTTTTGGAGCCGGTTCTTTGAGCATCAGGAGCTAAACTATAAATCTGTAAGTAAAAACCTTACCCTGATTTTTTCCTGAACGGTAATTTTGGTTTCAAACTGCAGTAATCCGCCATCGGAAGCGACCGGCATAGAGAGCGCCATCGCCTCCCTGTAAACAGGCCCGGGAGAGGATGTATATTCAATATTAATTACATCACCCACTCTTTTTCCGGAAGCGGCTGCGAGAATTGCTGCACTCCTTCGTGCCTTTACAACGGCGTCCTCAAGGGCTTTCTCTCCGGCCTCTTTTTGCATAGACGTGCTAAAACTCCCGGAAAAGTTGTCAAAACCGTTCTTGATCAGTTCTACCTGCATCTGTTCAAACTGTGAAATATCAGTTAACTTAACCGATACCCGCTGGCTGGTTTCGAATCCCCTCTCGTTGGAATATCTTCTGGGTGAAATACTAACCGGATTTGCATTGATATCATCTTCGGTAAAGCCTTTTTCAATTAAAAAGTCAGTCAGATACCGTTCCAGGCGCTTGTGATCATTAAAAGCTATTTCAGCATCCTCATTAAACCGGTTCAAATTGATGTGGAAGTAGATGATATCTGCCGGTGAATGGTACTCACCGGTTGCATCGATCAAAATCGTTGCTGGATCAGAAGCCTCACGCTCAGCAGATTGCGCAATACTGCCACAAGCAGTAAGAGGGAAAAATAAAATTAAAAAGAGAAATTTATACATATTTGTGATTGAACGGTTTAGGGTATCTGTCAAGATGCTTTGAATGAACGCTTTTTTCAACCTTAAGTTGCTCTGTCCCATAAATATTTATTGATTATGGAGATGTAAAAAAAATATTGTGAAAGCGCTTGCATATACCAAAAAATGGGTATTATTTACGTATGATACAAAAAGCGTTATACAGACAACCATGGGCGCTTTAAATTTTACAGTCCGCAACCAATAACATAATCAATCCATCTATGAAAGACTTGATACGGAAAACTTCTGTTTCGCTGATGACATTTATGTTTCTATTTGCCTTAACCGGTATGGCAAAGGCAGCATCAGCTGAAATGTTGCAATCGTCAGACAGAATCACAGTTTCGGGAACCGTGGTTGATGCCGCTACCGGTGAAACTTTAGCCGGGGTTAACGTCTCGGTAGTAGGAAGGGTAGTTGGTGTAGCTACAAATGCAAGAGGCGAGTTTACATTACGCGTTAATGAGGCACCCCCTATAACTTTACGGATTTCCATAATCGGTTACAGAACTCAGGAGATTCAAATTGAAGAGATGAACGTATCGGATTTGAGGATTGAATTGCGTGAAGAGACCATCCTGGGGGCCGATATCGTCGTATCTGCTTCAAGGGTTGAGGAGACCATTCTGGACGCTCCGGTCTCTATTGAGAAGATGGACATGATTGCCATAAATCAAACCGCAGCCCCCAACTACTACCAGGGAATTGCAAACCTTAAAGGCGTTGATATTTCTACCAGCAGTATCAACTTTCAGATCATCAATGCACGCGGATTTAATTCAACCGGTAATACCCGAATGGTACAGCTGACGGATGGAATGGATACACAGGCACCGGCGCTCAACTTCCCGATCGGAAACCTGAACGGGCCGTCTGAGCTTGACGTAGAGAGCCTTGAATTTCTTCCGGGAGCATCATCAGCGCTTTACGGACCTAACGCTTTTAACGGTATACTCCTCGTGAACAGCAAGAGCCCATTCCAATATCCGGGCTTGAGTGTATTCATTCGAAATGGTGTGAACCACATGGACAGTAACGCATCTGCCGGAGAGCCTAACAATCCGCGGCCGATGTTTGAGTTTTCCGGCAGGTACGCCGATGTAATTGGCGACCGCTTTGCCTACAAAGTAAACCTGACCTACTCCCGGGCGGATGACTGGAGAGGTATCAATTACAATGATAAAAACGCAGGCCTGCAGGGTGGATTAGATCACAATCCGGCATATGACGGCGTTCACCTGTATGGAGATGATGGTACGTTTAATATTGGTTTACTAAGCCTGAACTCGAATTTTGTTACAGCAGTAGCACAGGGTTTAAATCAGGCGGGCGTGCCCATGCAGGACGCTGTCCAATTTGCGCAAAGTTTACCTTCGCAGCCGGTTGCAAGAACCGGCTATAGAGAGCAGCATCTGGTAGATTTTGATGCTGAAAACCTAAAGTTTAATACATCGCTTCACTACAGGATTACAGATAATGTTGAGGCAAGCTATACACTGAACTATGGATATGGCACCTCTATCTACAGCGGTGCCCAGCGGTACAGCCTGAAAGACTTCAGCATTGCCCAGCATAAACTGCAGCTCGATGGAGATAACTTCATGGTGCGCGCCTACGGAACATTTGAAGACTCCGGTGATTCCTATATTGCTGATTTTGTCGGTTTTGCTGTAAATGATGCCTACATGAATACTCAAGACTGGTTCGCAGGATATGGTGCAAACTTTGTTCAAGGGTTAGTTGGTGCATATGTAAATACTTTTGGTACACCTCAATATGATGCAAACAATGTACAGGCACTTTTATCTAGTACTGAATTACTGAATAATCTGCATAACTGGTCAAGAAACGGAAATGCACAAGTAGGGATTACGGGGGTAGATGCCAATCGGTTTGAACCCGGAACCCAGGCTTTTGAGGATGCGAAAAATGCGGCACTTGAGGGTGTTGTACCCGATGGCGCCAGGTTTAACGATAAGTCTCGTTTTTTGCATACCGAAGGGATTTATAACTTCAAAAATGAGATCGACTTTGTAGACCTTCAGGCCGGATTAAGTTTTCGTCAGTACCAGCTCCGGTCAAACGGAACCATTTTTGCAGATGGCGACGGCGGTGTGAATATCAATGAGTTTGGTGGATTTCTCCAGGCCTCGAGATCTCTCCTGGATGACAGGCTGAGATTAACAGGTTCAATCCGCTATGATAAAAATGAGAATTTCGACGGGCAGTTTAACCCGCGCCTCTCATCTGTGATCCGTTTAACCGACAGCCAGAATTTGCGGGCTTCCTACCAGACCGGTTTCAGAAACCCGACGACTCAAGGCCAGTATATTGACCTGAATGTGCTCACAGCGCGCCTTCTGGGTGGTTTGCCGGAGATCGTAGCTCCATACAACGTAACAACCAATGCGTTCACTATGGAATCGGTTGAGCGTTTCACGAATCAGGTTCTGGCAGGAAACCCTGCTGCTGCACAAGAGCTGGTTCCATATACAGAGTTTACAGCCGTGAAACCCGAGCAGATTCAAAGTTTTGAGGTTGGGTACAAAGGCATATTGGGTGGCCGTTTGCTTATTGATGCTGCATATTATTACAATATTTATGACGATTTCATCGCTCAATTTAGGGTAAGACGTGCAGCGGGTCCATTTACGGGTGATCCGGCAAATGACCAGGCCGTAGCAGGTTCCTTGCTCTCCGGTGATGCATCCAACACCTTCCAGCTCTACACAAACCTGGATGAAACCGTGAAGTCGCAGGGTGCTGTATTCGGGTTCGACTACAGTTTACCAAGAAACTTCCTGATCTCCGCAAATTACAACTGGAATCAGCTCATCACTGATGAACAGGATGATTTCATCTTCGATTTTAACACCCCCGAGCACAAAGTAAATGTCTCATTCGGAAATCGCAGGTTAACGAATGTACTTGGATTTAACCTTACCTGGAGATGGCAGGAAGAGTTCAACTGGACATCATCTTTTGCGAACGGAACGGTGCCAGCAGTATCAACTTTTGATGCACAGGTTAGCTACAGGATTCCAGACCTTCGTTCAGTTGTGAAAGTGGGTGGGTCAAACCTGTTTAACAACCGGCACTTCCTGAACTATGGCGGGCCAAATCTTGGAGCGATCTACTATGTTTCGTTTACGTTCGATCAGTTCCTTAACTAAGGGGCAGAGGTGTTAACCGCATAAATCGATAAATAAAAAAAGAGGCCTTCAGGCCTCTTTTTTTATGACTTTGGCTTAGGCGAAAGATTGGCAATGGTAGCTCCCCAGCCGCCACCCGATTCGTCGGCAAGCTGATATCCGGTTACATGTGGATTTCTGTCGAGCAGAGCGTGTACCCCGCGGCGAATATTGCCGATTCCCTTGCCGTGAATAAATCTGACCCGGTAGATCTTTTTTTCAAGGCAGGCATCGATGTACTCATCTATGAGGGTAGAGAGATCTTTAGGAGAGAAATAGTGAAGGTCTAAAACTCCGTCAATCGGAATTCTATGGGCATCTTCATCACTCATAAGCCGGATTCCTTGAACAGTTTTTCTTTAAATTGTACCGGGTCTTCAAGATAAAGTGTTTTTCCAAGGTGTTCTAGCGAATTCTTGAGTCTGTTCCTTCTGCTTTTCAATAAACTTGTCAAGCCGCTACAATCTCCAACTGCAGACAGCCCCGGAGTTTTGTGAATCCATTTGATGAAATTGATTAAATCCTGATCTCTGCCTAATAGGTCACTCAGCTGATCGATCTCATTATGAATTGCGATGCAGCCGGAGGGCAAGTGATTCAGCATAAACCTAAACTGGTACTGTTGGTCTTTTACACGTTTTCTCCAATCATGAAGCGTTTCTGCTGAAGGGTGTAGGTTACTGAAATGGTATGCATTGTAAGCTTTTTCAAAGCTCTCAGCAATCCCGGCTAACAGGCATGTTTTATCTATACATGCGCTGCTCAGGTAAGCAGCAATGCTTTTATCGGCCTTTATGGATTGATCCAGCTTTACAAAAGCGAGCTCATCCTTCAAGAGCTTATTTTCGATAGAATCGACAACCTTTTGATTTACCTGATGCAGCTCGTTTATCGTCTCCAAAAAGCTCCTGAAAAAAGAATCCTGAGCCATCTCTTCAAGCATCAGGTTTCTGACATGAGCATCTCTCAGGTCAGAGAATTTCCTGCCCCAATCGCGTACTGTTCTGTTTGCCTGTTTATACGCTTTGTGGTCACCACTGCAGGGTTGAAGCAGTTTCAGAAAAGATCTGAAGAGCTTTAATTTTTTCCTGAGTTGGTGTGTTGACTCAACCGTGTTTTGCCCTGATAAGCTAATTAACAGGTGTAAGTCTTGATAAATCGTTTTTACAACATCCTTAAAGTCATTAGCCGGGTAAGATGGATCATTTAAAGTGAGGGGTGTAATCATGTAAATAAAGTGAGTTCGAGCTATGAGTTAATTTTTCCCGAAAGCATCCAGCACTCGGCCGGCGGAGGGCAATGGAGGGATGAGAAGTAGTGAATTAGTAGCCAAATAATACATATTCAAGTCTTGCCAACACTCAGATGGGCATCCCCTTCACCACACCGCGGGCGTGGCTTTTCCCCCTTCCAGGAGGGCTTCGAGCTCAATGGGCTCATTTCTTGCAAACCGGGAATACGGGAAACTCATGACAAATAGCACCCTCTGGCGTTCATAATGCTGTTTTATACATTTACCGGAACAGAGGTATGAACTGAAAATCATGAATAGCCACTTGATGTGAATGCATTTTCATGAAATCAATTACAAGTCTACCTTATAGTCGACGAAAATGCGCTGTTCAGTCACGGTTTCAATAAAATCGATGGCTTTTTTATGATGAGGGTTTCTCGTGTACATCTTAAAATCAAGGTCGGTTTCAAAATCGCATATTAAAACAACATCAAAGGCCTCATTTTGATCGTGAGAGATTTGAACACCCACTTCCACAGCCTTAATTTCGTCAATATTGGTGCGAAGACCTTCCAGAATCAGTTTAAGTTTCTCGGCATTCTTCTTTTTGGTTGCACCTTCTGCTTCATCTTTTAGTTTCCACATTACAATATGGCGTATCATAACGACTCCTTTGTGTTTGAAATTTCAGGTTTGATTACCGTCTTAAGGCAAATTCCCAATCATTGGCATCTACTTCATTTTCTACACTGTAGAGAATATCCATAGAATATACACCAACTGCCCATAAAAAATATTTGGCATTTTCGGGACGATTTTCAGCGGTCCATCTGTAAACAGACAAATACCCAAGGGCTACCTGTTCAAGCTGGAGATCTGTGAGTTGATCCGGGTCGGCATCTGAGGGGATAGTAAGGTTTTCCTGAGCCCGGATAAAATCCGGATTGTTATACTGCTCTTTATTCAGTTCATAAATAACCGGCCACAAAAAAGGATCGCCCATTTGAGTATCTGCAATTGTCCAGTGCGATTCACCGGCCAGTACCGAATGGGGTTGCAGTTCAAAAGGGAATGGATCGCCGTCCGGTTGCGGTACAGCTTCAGGCTCTACGGTAACTTCTTGTTCAGGTTCCGGGTCAGGTACGGCAGGCGGCTCCGGTGTTACCACCTCTTCATTTTGCGTTGTGGCAACTTCTGCAGGGCCCTCAGTTCGCTGCATCATTAAAAAGATGATCAAAATTGCGATGGCTACAATTACGGCAGCCGCTGTATAGGTCCAGTTCATTCCTGATGATTTCTGAGCTTTTTTCTTAAGCGGGGCTCTCTTTTTTTCGTCCTTCTTTATCGGTTCAGCGGGAATTTCATGGCGCTTCTCCTTAAAGATATCTTCAGGTAATAAATCTGCCTCTTCGCGACTCTCTTTCGGCTCTGCTACCGGTACCGGTACAGGTACAGGCCTTTCGATAAGCATATCTTCACCATCATCAACCTTCGGATCTTCTATATCTTTAGCAACATCTCGATCCTCTTTCGGAGGTTCTTTTTTTGGTGAGAACTTTAGTTTGGGTACGGGTATGATAAGCTTCCCGGTTCCTCTTTCATCCTTTGGCTTCTCCGTTACTTTTATTTGAACATCATCCGGTAGAGTCTCTTTCTTCTGCTTCTTAACCGGGGTGTCATCGAGGACTTTGGTTTTTAATTTCGCATAAGGCCGGTTAACCTGCTCCCGAAGGTCTTTGTACGGCTTAAACACAATCTTATTTTGGCCGGGTATGGTAATCTCCTCCCCGGTTTGTGGATTCACGCCTTCACGTTCGTTCATCCACCTGAGTTCGAATTTTCCGAAACCGGAGATACTTACAGATCCGCTCTTCTTCAGACCCGATTCAATGATCTGGACGAGTTCGCCGATAAAGCTGTTGGTTGCGTTTTGACTCTGTTCCGACTGCTTTGCAATCAGTTCAACCAACTCTTTAAAAGTAATTTTTTCACTCATCTTCGCGGCCTGTAAACTTAAGTTCACTTTTCAGGCCACTTGCCGGCGAAAACTCTACAACTCGTTTAGGGGGTACCATTAGATAGGCATCGTGATGCGGGTTATAGACTTTTTGTACCTCTTTAACTTTCACAGTGAAGGTGCCCAATTCGGGTATGGAAACACCGGTACCTTTACTCAATTGATCTGATAAGACGGAGATAGCATCTCCAAGTAATTCTTTAGTTTTTACTTTTGAATTACCCGTAGCCTCGGCTAGCTGATCAATCAAATCGCTGTAGTTCATAAGTAGATGATTTCTTTATTGGAATAAACGAAAAAAAAGGCGAAAAATCCTAAATAACCCCGTTAATCAATTATTTCCGGGCAAGTTTTCGTAAATATACTGTAAATACTTCACACATACGCACAATTTGAACGAATTCTTGACTGTTAACCTTTTATAAGACAGACAGTTAATTAAAAGAATAGTTATGGACAGTTTAAATGTAACTCAGAAACTGATTAAATCTCACCTGGTTGATGGTGAAATGAGATCCGGTGCAGAAATTGGCCTAAAAATTGACCAGACCCTCACCCAGGATGCTACCGGAACAATGGTAATGCTGGAGCTGGAGGCAATGGGGTTGGATAAGGCTCAAACGGAGATATCCTGCCAGTATGTGGATCACAATCTGCTTCAGACCGATAATAAAAATCCGGACGATCATCTCTTTCTGAAATCGGCCGCAGATCGTTTTGGAATCTGGTTTAGCAGGCCCGGAAATGGGGTAAGTCATCCGGTACATACCGAACATTTTGCACGGCCCGGAAAAACCCTGGCCGGATCAGACAGCCACACCCCCGCATCAGGTTGTATGGGTATGTTTGCCCTGGGTGCCGGTGGTCTGGATGTAGCATTTGCCATTGCAGGCGAGCCGATGTACCTGAAAATGCCCAAAGTTCTTGGAGTGAAGATAACCGGAAAATTGCCCGACTGGGTGAGTGCCAAAGATGTGGTTTTGGAGATGCTTAGAAGATACGACGTAAAGGGAGCAAGGGGTTTTGTTATTGAGTATTATGGTCCGGGTTTGAAAGAGCTGGATACGATGGACCGGCACGTGATTGCAAATATGGGTACTGAGATGGGCGCCACTACCACGGTTTTTCCATCCGATGATGAAGTACGGCGGTTTATGAAACAAAACAACCGCGAAGATGAATGGGTAGAGCTTGTAGCCGATGAAGGCGCTGAATATGATGAGCACGACGAGATAGTGCTTGATGAAATTGTGCCGCTGATTGCGCTGCCGAGCAGCCCCGGAAACGTGGTTCCGGTGAGCGAGGTTGAAGGTGAGCCGATTTATCAGTCGTACATCGGATCGTCGGCCAATCCCGGATTCCGCGATTTTTGGATCACCTCTGAAATCGTAAAAAACCGAAGAGTTCATGATGATGTAAGTCTGGATGTAAATCCTACATCTCGTCAAATTATTGAGAATATGGTGAAGAGTGGTGTAATGCTGCACCTGGTACAGTCGGGTGCCCGAATTCATCAGGCCGGATGCAACGGATGTATTGGAATGGGGCAGGCTCCGGCAAGCGGTCGCAACAGCCTCAGAACAGTGCCCAGGAATTTTCCTGACCGGTCGGGTACCAGGGAGGACTCGGTATTTTTATGCAGCCCGGAAACTGCGGCAGCTTCTGCACTTACCGGTCAGATCACAGACCCAAGGAGCCTTGAGAAACTGTTTGACATGAAATATCCGAAATACAGGGAACCTGAAGATTACATCATCAATAAAGAGATGCTTTTGAAGCCTTCTTCAAATGGCGAAAAGAGAGAATTGGTGAAAGGTCCCAACATTTCAACACTACCTGAGTTTGAAGAGCTCAGCGATTTTAAGGTTCCGGTAATCCTTAAAATGGGGGATGATATCTCAACCGATGAAATTCTAAAAGCCGGGGCTGAGGTATTACCCTTCAGGAGCAATATTCCCGAAATCAGTAAATTTTCATTTACAGTGATCGATGAGCAATTTTATGACCGGGCACAGGAAGTAAAGGATCAACACGGTGGCCATATTGTTGTAGCCGGCGAAAACTATGCGCAGGGATCGAGCAGGGAACATGCGGCCATTGCACCGCGGTATCTTGGCCAGCGAGCGGTAATTGCCAAAAGCTATGCACGCATTGGCTGGCAAAACCTCTCAAACTTTGGAATTGCCCCCCTGGAATTCACCAATGACAATGATTATGATGCTATTGAACAGGGTGATATTCTGCAAATTGAGAATATCCGTGAGCAGCTTAAAAGCGGTGAAAAAGTCGTGGTTACGAATATCTCGAAAGGAACAGAATTTACAACCACACACACGCTGAGCGGCCGCCAGCTTAAAGCTCTTTTGGATGGAGGTATTATCAATACGTTTAAAAAAGAGAAAGGTTAGAACCCTTGGATAAGTTAGCTCGATATCATAACAGGCTATGACCTCGAGAGACTGCCTCTATTATGATATTGGGGCAGGAACCCGTAACTTTATGATCTTGATTAATTTTTAAAATAGTACCAGATCTTGTATCGATGAGTAAAGAAAAAAATGTATTGGATTCTATTCAGGTGAATCACAATGATGCAGTTGATATGGGAGATAACCATCTCTCTTCGTCTGTTAAGACCCCGCTTAGAAGCGACGCTTTTGAGCTTTCCGATAAGGAGAAAATTGAGATCATCCAGAAGAATTTTGCTGAAATTATGCACGCCCTTGGTCTCGATCTAAATGATGAGAGCCTAAAAGGTACGCCCTACCGAGTCGCCAAAATGTATGTTGAGGAGATTTTTCATGGCCTCAATCCGAAAAACAGACCGGATGCCAAGAAGTTCGACAACAAGTATGAGTATGGCGACATGGTGGTTGTGAAAAATATCAACGTTACCTCATTTTGCGAACACCACTTTTTGCCCTTTATAGGAAAGGCGCATGTAGCCTATTTTAGCAGTGGAAGGGTTATAGGTCTTTCAAAAATTAACCGCATTGTGGATTTTTACGCTAGAAGGCCCCAGGTACAAGAGCGCCTGACACTCCAGATTGCTGACGAGCTTCAGACTGCGCTGGAAACAGAAAATGTTGCCGTATTTATTGAGAGCAAACATTTTTGTGTGTCTACACGTGGAATTCAGGATCGTGAAAGCAGTACGATAACCACAGAGTACAGGGGAGAGTTTAAAAAGAAGTTGGTTCAGCAGAGGTTTATCGATTATATGAAGACGAACACGGAGATGTAGATTGCCATATATTGTGCTTTGGGCTACTATTGTCGTATCAGGAAAAAAATCACAGAGCAGCCCGATAAGTTAATCTCGATCTTATTATTTAGTGTACGCAGATACTGCTTTTTTGAAAAGTGTGTTAGCAGGTTTTTCTTGGGGCAGGCTTCGATATTTGATTAAAGGCTGTGAAACAGCGATGCTAAAAGCTTGGTCATCTATCATTTAAATTTAAGCGTATTTTTACCTGTTGGCGTTATTAAGCAAAATACCTACTTACAGAATCACTTTTTCCAACCAGTACTAACCAATCTTAACCTTCAATGGCCACCCCGGAGAAATCCCAGCTTTATCTATACAACAGTTTTACAAGAAAGAAGGAAGAGTTCAAACCTATCAATCCTCCTTTCGTGGGTTTGTATGTGTGCGGTCCTACGGTTTATGGAGATCCGCATTTGGGGCATGCACGTTCTGCCGTAAGTTTTGATGTGATCTATCGTTATTTAAAGCACCTGGGTTATAAGGTGCGGTATGTGAGAAATATAACGGACGTTGGTCATCTTGAAAATGAGGAGTTGGAGCAGGGCGAGGATAAAATCGCCAAAAAAGCCCGGCTGGAGCAGATTGAGCCGATGGAAGTGGTCCAAACCTACACGATTAGATATCACCGGGGGATGGATGCCCTGAACTGCCTTCGGCCCAGTATCGAGCCCACCGCATCAGGACACATTATTGAACAGATTGAACTTGTTGAAAAGCTCCTGCAGAACGGTTTTGCGTATCAGGTAAACGGAAATATCTATTTTGACCTGGAGAAGTATCGTAAAAATAACAGCTATGGCGATCTCTCCGGTAAAGTACTTGAAGATTTGCAGGCCGGCAGCCGCGATACGGAGGGAATGGAGGAGAAGAAGAGTCCGCACGATTTTGCCCTCTGGAAAAGAGCTGCTCCCGAACACATCATGAGGTGGAGATCTCCCTGGGGTGAAGGATTCCCGGGATGGCACCTGGAGTGCACCACGATGAGTACGAAATATCTTGGTAATAAATTTGATATCCATGGCGGAGGGCTCGATCTGCAGTTTCCTCATCATGAAGCTGAAATTGCACAGTGCCGCGGAGCGCATGGCCACGATCCTGTAAATTACTGGCTGCATAACAACATGATTACCATCGATGGCGCCAAGATGAGTAAAAGTGCCGGCAACTTTATAAACCTGGAAGCTTTGTTTACAGGCGAACATGAGAAACTGGAAAAAGCATTTAACCCGATGGTTGCCCGGTTTTTGATGCTTCAAAGCCACTATCGAAGTAAAATTGACTTTTCCAATGAGGCACTTACAGCCGCTGAGAAAGGGTATAACCGGCTAATGAATGCGATTGGCCTTCTCAGAAAGATGGATCCTCCATCAAAGGATTCCGGTGGCGCTCTCGACAGCGAGATTTTGGAGCTGTGCGACCGGTGTCATGAAATGATGAACGACGATTTTAACACAGCCCGTACGCTGGCGGCACTGTTCGACCTGGTATCGAAAATTAATGCGCTCCATAATAATCAGATAAGCAGGGACGATATCTCAGTGTCAGCTTTTACCACCCTGTCGAAAACAATGGATGATTTTGTTTTTGATGTTCTGGGTTTAAAAGAGGACCCTACTTCAGGCGACAGCAAAACTGAAGATCTGGTTCAATTGTTGATTGAGATCAGGGCTGAGGCGCGTGAAAGGAGAGATTTCGCCACATCCGACAAAATACGCGACGATTTACTTAAAATTGGTATTCAGCTTAAAGATGATAAAAGCGGAGAGACCACTTTTGAGATTCTTTAGTAAAATCGTACCAATGTTATACTTCAGACGTTCAGATTATGGATGACAACTTTAAAAATCTGAAAATGAAATTAAATCGTATTTAGGGTGATCAACAAAGCTTTCAGCCGGATTATTATCATTATTGTGAGAGCCTACCAGCTGGTTATCTCGCCATGGCTGGGGCCATCTTGCAGGCACTCCCCAACTTGTTCTTCATACATGATAGAGGCGATAAGAGAATGGGGCGCTTTTAAGGGCGCCTGGCTTGGATTAAAACGTATTGGCAAGTGTCATCCATGGGGCACGTCGGGCTATGATCCGGTGCCCGGCAAGAGTGGGGAGACAAATTCAAATTAGGTTTATAAATTCATCAGCAGGGGTGAATGGGTGTAAACGGATTGAATAAAATCGATATAATGGATCGTGCTCAATTTATTGTATGTTTAAGGTTAACTTTTGAAATAATATTTACGAAATGGAACGGGTTATAAAAAAGTATTATCCGAATGCTGAAACGGGTCGTGAGATTACACGTTCGTGTATAAATAAACTTATTGATAAACATGGGTTTGATACTCAAAAAACAATTCTTGGGACGTCGGTTTGCAGCGATGAGATTGTTCGCACGTCAACGAATTTCAGGGATTACATAGATCATAAAAACCCTTTTTCGCTGGGTGGGCTGGGAGGCTTTCCGTTCACAGGAACCACCGGTTTTGGCGCCTTTGCCGCACATATTCCCGATAACGGGTATGCAATTATCGAATATGGCCCTCATATCGGGGTTTCAAAAACAGGTACAGTTGGTAATGTACAGCGCATGGGGCAAACACTTGAAACCACCTGTTGCGGTGCATTGAAAGCTTCGGTTAACGACATCCTGAAGAACCAGGCCGGAACAAAAGACAGTGACCTGGATTATCAGCAGTGGAAACTGGAGGAGCAGCTATTACCCGCAGCAGAAGATATTGGTAATCATGAAGAGCCTCTTGTTGCGGCAACAGATGTAATGTATCAGCAAATTGATAAACGCATTAAGGAATTGCTGAAGAAGAGTGCCGGGAGCTTTAAGAACACTACCGTTGTACTAATCGGCGGTATAATTATAAACACAGATTTTGAACTGCCTGATTGGTTCGACCTCAGGGAGTTTTCAGTAGAGATATTTTAAATAAATATATAAACACAGTAGTAATGGATAAGAAACGAAACGATAACAGACCGAACGCAGAACGAGAGGAGTCTTCGGGCCAGACACAATGGCCATGGGACAAAAAGAAGTCAGCTTCATCGAAGAAGGATATTAAACCACCGAAAAGAAGCGATGAGAAGGTGGAAAAAAAGGAGCGAAGTGAGGATAAGCCAAAATTCGAGGATAAGAAGAGGCCGTCTGTAAGAACAGAGAGAGAAGAAACCTCATCCGGTGAGAAAAAGCCACGCGGCGGGCAGCGTCCCATGAAGTCAAAACAGATGCCCAAGAGTTTTGAAAATGTTGGCAAGCGTCGCAGCGACAGCAAAAGCGACAAAGATGGTAATCGTAAGACCCGTTCCTATCCCAAGGGACGCAAGTCATCCTCATCACCGGCTACATCAAACCGGGCTGAACAGGAACCCTATCTAAAAGATGAGATTCGGCTAAATAAGTTTATGGCTCATGCCGGGCTCTGTTCGCGAAGAGAAGCGGACGAATACATTGAGTCGGGTAAAGTGAGGGTAAATGGAGTAGTTGTGACCGAGTTGGGTGTAAAGGTGAAGCCAACCGACAACGTAGAAGTTGAAAAGCAAAAACTGTCACTTGAACCCTTTGTTTACATTCTGTTGAATAAAGGTAAGGATACGATCAGTACCACTGATGATGAGAAAGACAGGAACACGGTAATGAATGCTATTGAAGACGCAACCGGTTACAGAGTCTATCCGGTGGGAAGACTCGATCGTAATACAATGGGTCTGTTGCTGCTCAGCAATGATGGAGATCTTGCCTATAGATTAATGCATCCGAGTTACCAGGTAAAGAAAACCTATGAAGTGACAGCAAACCGTCCATTGACCGAACAGGAGGTGGCGAACCTGAGCGGTACTCTTGAACTTGAAGACGGGCCGGTTCAGGCTAAAAGTGTAAAGCAGGATCCTCTTAATCCGGCCGTTGTAGTCATTTCCGTATTTGAAGGGCGTAATCACCTCATTCGCAGAATGATTGCCCAGATCGGAGCTGACGTTGACCGTTTAAAGAGAATCCGTTATGCAGGCCTCACTGATAATGATTTGCGCGTAGGCCGATGGCGATATTTAAAACAGAAAGAGATTAATGATCTTCGCAAGCTTGTTAAACTTGATACACTTGATTTTAACAGGGACGCATCATGAGTTATAACAGTATTACAAAACAGGTGGGTTCTATCCCATCAACAGAAAACCTGCCGATTTATTACGACCTCTACGCACCTGTAACAACCCCGGGTTCTATTCTCCCGGTAATATTGTTTTTGCACGGTTTTAAGGGTTTTAAAGATTGGGGGGCATTTCCCGACGCATGCGAAGAGCTTGCCAGGGCAGGGTTCGCCGTGATATCCTTCAATTTCTCATTGAATGGCATTGGTAAAAATATGCTGGAATTTGATGAACCTGAGCATTTTGCAAGAGAGACACTTAGCCAGGATCTAAATGATGTTGGCTCGATAATTGAAGCGATCAAAAACAAAGATATCAAAAGTGATAAGATTGTTCTGGATACCGACCGAATCGGTATTGTTGGCCACTCGAGAGGCGGACACACTGCCGTAACTGCCGCAGCAGATTACTCAGAGATCCATTGTCTTGTGACATGGAGTGCCGTTTCTGACTACAATTCCCGCTGGAGCAAGAAGATGATTCAGGATTGGGAGACCAACGGATTTACTGAAATTGAAAATTCCCGAACCGGCCAGGTATTAAAGATCGATAAGGCCGTATATGAAGACGCTCTTAAAAACGCCGATCATTTAATGGCAATTCGGAGGGTACAGGAACTTCACATACCATCGATGTTTATTGCCGGCAAGGATGATGAGTCCGTTCCGTTTAGGGATACGGAGAAGTTGTACCGTAAATCCCCCTCTGAAGATAAAGAAATACGACTGATTCAGGGTGCCGGACATACCTTTGGTGTTTCTCATCCGTTTGAAGAGGAAGATTTTCCATCTGAATTTGCTGAGGTACTCGATTTTACAGAAGGCTGGTTTCTTGAGTATCTAAGATAAATGAAACTTCATGAAGCGGTTACTAAGCATTATAGTTGTTCTGAGCCTGGTGGCTGTCGGCCCGGTTATATCTACTGTACAGGCTCAAACATTTAAACTGATCGAAGATCCACTGTTCCGGGATCATGCGCGTTCTGCAATTGATTCGCTTTACAATCGCAATAACGAAGCGGCACGTGATATTCTGGAGCCATGGCGGGAGACGTTTAGCGATCATCCTATCTGGTCGCTTTGGGATGGAATGGAGCTCTGGTGGGATATTTTGGAAGATTTGACCGACCGGCAAAACGACGAAGAGTTTTTTCACAGGATGAAGAAGGCCGATTATGATGCCGCACAGGTCTTGAGAAGAGAATCGGACCACCCGGATGCACTCATAATCCGGGCTGTGGCCAATGGCTATACTGCCCGCCATCACTCTAACCGTGGAGATTGGCTCACCAGCGTAAATATTGGCCGGCGCGCTTACCAGGCATATACGCGCCTTATGGAAGTGACCCCCGATTTGCCCGATAATGATTTTGCTGAGGGTATGAAACGCTATTATGCCGCATACCTACCCGAAAACTTTCCTGTAGTGAGAGCTGTGTCGTGGTTTCTTCCCGACGGAGATAAAGAAGGGGGATTAAACTCCCTGAGAAAAGCGTCAGATCATGGGATTTTTGCCCGGCCGGAAGCCACCTACTTTTTAGGAAATATCCTGTTGAATTACGAGGGGCGCACTTCAGAAGCCGCGGTCTATTTCAGAACCCTCGTAGAGCGATATCCGAATAATGGCTATTATCGAAGACTTTATGTGAGGTCTCTTACCCAGATGCGTAATTATGAGGAGGCACTCAAAGCGGCGGAGGAGGCTTTGGCACATTGGGAGGAACTGCATCCGGGTGAGCGAGATGTGTTTCATGAGGAGATTTACCATTGGCTGGGAAGGGCACAGTACTATTCGGATTTACCGGAACAGGCTTTAGATTCATTCACCAAGTCGTATGAAATTAGCTCTGAACTGCCCAATAACAAAGATCGGGAGTTCAGAACGCTCTCGGCATACTTTGCAGGAATTGCCTATGAGAGCATAGATAACAAGCAAGAGGCCCGAAGGTATTACGAGTATGTACTGAACCAGAGAGTGGGAGATGAAGCAAAAAAAAGAGCCCGGGAACGCCTTCAAAGTTTATAGTACAGAGCTTGGCAAATTATCCGGGTTAAGCCCATCTTTTTATCATTTCGGGTGTCGTTTTTAAGTATGTATCAATAACTCTGTACCAGGGGTATCCAACCAGGATAAGCTGAATTACAAAAGCGTCGAAACGTATATTCATCGTAAGGGTAATCCCGAAATGCATCCCAATCAGCAGGGTTACGGTGTAGGGACGTAATTTTTTCCACCACATGGTAAAGCCAATAAATTCCGTCAACCAGCCGATGAGCAGAATTATTGATGCAACAGCAGTACTCCCCAAAGCCATTTGCTGCAGAAGATTCGGGTTATAAACTCCCTCTCTTGAGAGAATATCGATACTCTTTTCACTGATCCACAGCCAGAGATGGCGGCCATCATACCAGTTAATTCCCGTTCCGATCAGTTTTGCAAAGAAAGCAGACGTATAGCCCAGGCCGATAAAAAAGATAATTGAACCCATTACAAAACGAGGCATCTGTTTCTGCCCGGGAAAAAATATGGCGCCAATAGCCAGGCAGAATACCGACATTCCGATCAGGTTTTGGCTGTGTGGTATTTCGCCCTGCGAGAAACGAATAACATATTGGAGATGAAAAAGTAAGATGATAACCATATATAGCCACCTGGGCCCCATCCGGAAGAAGGCAATCACTATAAGCAGCGTGATCAAGGCTGCATTTATCAGTGCCAGGTTATAATCAAAGAAAAGAGAAACGTCAAAATAGTTTGCAATCCCCAGCGGTAAAACTACCTCCATATTGCGAATCTGTGAGTAGATACCCCACTCCCAAACGAATTTAATGGTGTAGAAAACGATAAACGCCTCAAAGAGTTTGAAGAAGATCAGCTCTCCGGGTGTCTGCTCTCTGTCGGGTTCAAAAAGTTCTGCTCCTATTTTATGATACCACGTCATTGCCCCCCTCCGCCGATATATAATGAGGAGTCCAGGTTCGGATTCTCAAAAACACCATCTTCCGTAACCAGGAGCCAGGGGACAATTTCAACGGCCACAGAATCTTTACCAATCAGCTGTCCGTGAACTTTCACCGTCATCCACTTCATTCCATCTTTTGGATATGAGCCGAACATGTTGTTCAGCGCTGCTTTTCGGGGTTCCGTCCAGTGTTCTGTTTTGGAGATAAAATTGGAGAAATCGATTTGGTCTACCCCGTATTCTCTCACCGGCACAGGTGGCCACTGTCGGTTTTCAAGGGAGTGTTTCTCCCAGATCAGCTCTTCGGACTGATCGGTTACATCCAGTACCATAGCACGTGTCCATGGATTGCCGGCTTGTGAAAACATGGGATAGATGCTGAATGGCCAAAACTCACCTTCGTGAGTTGCAACCAGCAGTGCGTACACCAGCAGGATAATGCCGATCACCCTTATCCCCTTTTTTGTGGCTGTAATTTCCATAGAAATCATTGAATAAAAAGGTTTTAGACAACTTAAGGAATTCCATAAAAAAAGAAATAGTGTTTTCTTCTTTTCACACTGAAAATAATTTAAGTGTAGGTGAATTTATTACAGTAAAGTGTAAATCAAACTTACTGTGTCAAAGCTGCAGTTTTAACAAATTTATAAATACGCCTTCGGTTGTTGAGTCGTTTAAAGTTAAATAATCCGACGGCACCAGGAGGCAGGGCGGTAATAACTTTTATGATATGATGTAAATTCCTGTCAAAAGCATATACTATCTGCTGTTTAATTTTAATGCAGCAGATGACTGACTTAACTTTCATCGAAATTCCTTATTTTAGCCGACTTACATACCGACCGTAAAATCGATAGATGCAAAAATTTATTCAATTCCTTAAACCACTTGTTGAACTTAATATCCGGCATCCTTACTGGGTACTGTCTATATCCGTAGTGCTTGCAATTGTAGCCGGTAGTTTCGCTTCTAATTTAACTGTGGATACCGATATAGCAAACCTGCTGCCTTCAACCAATAAAAATGTGCAGGCACTTGAAAAGCTTCAGGATACTGCCGGTGGTGAAACTGAGATGCAGGTTGCAATAAAATCGCCCGATTTTGAGGCAAATCTCAGGTTTGCAGAAATTTTGGCCGAAGAGAGTTTGAATCTCTACTATCCGCGGCATGGTAATAATTACTTTAGCCGGGCAGAGCTTCGAAGAGATACTGAAATTCTAAAAGATAACTCACTCTACCTGGCCACGATTCCGGAGCTGAGAGATATCATCCAATATCTCGAAGATGAAATAGAGCAGGCCCGCCAGGAGGCCAATCCTTTCTTTATTGATTTCACAGACGATTTTGAAGATGATGAGGAGGCTGATGCTCCGGATATTGATCGTTTCAGGGAGAGTTACAATGAGCTTATACCTTCAGAATACCCGGTTAATCAAGACAGTACAATCATCATCCTCACCCTCTATCCAACAGGTTCACAAAGCGATATCCGATATCTGGAGGATATGTTTGACGCGTATGGAGAATTAATTGCATCCTACGATATTGCATCGTTTCATCCCGAAATGGAGGTGCAGTTTGGGGGCAGGCTTAAGAGACACCTCAATGAGTTTGAGTCTATCATGAATGATGTCTTCAACAGTTTCGGGCTTGGTATTTCAAGTGTGATTCTGCTCGTGATGTTCTATTTCTTCATTAAAAAGTATATCAATTACAGGCGCGCTGACAAGAGAATTCAAAAACACCCTTTTCTTGCGCATGTAATACGAATGCCTGTTCCGGTATTGGTAATTGGTATTCCTCTGCTTATCAGTTTGATGTGGACCTTTGGATTAACCTATCTGCAGCTTGGAGTTCTTAATACGATGACTTCGGTGCTGTTTGTGATACTTTTTGGCCTGGGCATTGATTATGGAATTCACTACTACGCAAGGTATATAGAGTACCGTTCTGATGGGGAATCGATTAGAGATAGTGTTCTTCAGGCATATGAACGAACAGGATCTGCAATTCTCGTGAGCGCCATTACAACGGCATCGGCACTTTTTGTACTTATTTTTGCAGATTTCAGAGGCTTTTCTGAATTTGGTTTTATTGCCGGTACCGGGATTCTGTTTGCAGTATTCTGTATGCTCTTTATACTTCCCTCAATTTTGGTGATTTTTGAAAAATGGAACTGGATTATCCTCAATCCCAAGGCAGAATCGTATGTAAAAACCTCACGGATAAAGCGTTATCCCTATGCACGTTCGATCGTTTTTTCAGGACTGCTTTTGTCGGCAGTGGTCATTCTCTTTTCCGGCAATCTGCGATTTGAGTATCAATTTGGAAATCTTGAGCCCACCTTTCCCGAATATGAACAATTCCGTGAGTTTGTGCGCGGTGTGGATGAAACGGGGCGCAGAAATCCGGCATATATTATTGCGGATACAGATGATGATGTTTTTGAAATCATTGAAATTCTGAGAGAACGAAAAAGAGACAATCCGGACACCATGATCCGCGAAGTTGAAGCTCTTCAAGAGCGATTTCCACCCACTCGTGATCTTGCAGAAAAGAAACTGGAATACATTTCAGACATTCGAAGATTACTTCAAAACAGTTTTATAGTAGATCAGGAAGGTGAGAATCTGGATATCTTGCGAAGGGGTTCACAAACCACAGAACCACTCGACGAAGATGAGATACCCGACTTTCTGAAAAACCGATTTATGACGCGTGATGGTGAAATTGGAAGGTTTGTCATTATCTATCCAAATGAGAGCCTTGCGGATGGCCTGAAGTCAATCGCCTTTAAAGAGGAGATAGGTGAAGTTACCCTTGAAAGCGGGAAAACCTACCATGCCGGGAGTACATCCATTGTGGCAGCATCCATGCTTGATCTGATGAGGGTTGAAAGTCCATATATGGTTATTGCTACTTTTATTGTAGTATTTTTTCTGATATGGTTCTCGTTCAGAGACCTGAAGTGGGCTCTGATAGCACTCATCCCTTTAATTATCGGATTGACGTGGCTTTTCGGGATTATGCTGATCTTCGGGCTTAAGTTCAACTTCTATAACCTGGTCGTACTGCCGGCAATTTTAGGAATTGGATGTGACAATGGTGTTCACCTTGCCCATCGCTACAGAGACGAAGGCCGAAAGAGTATGTGGGATGTGCTTTCAAGTACAGGGCAGCATATAAGTATAGGTTCGCTTACCACCATGATGGGATTTGCAGGATTGCTTTTTACCAATCACCCCGGCCTTCAGTCGATTGGAATAATGGCCGTGGTGGGGATAGGCATGACGCTGATTTCTGCTCTCACGTTCCTGCCTTCGATGGTGCAATACCTCGAAGACAAAAATAAGCTGCATGATTGATGTCACGGTACACGGCGCAAGGCACACGGTTCACGGTGGATGCATAGTGTTATTTGAATAGATCAGCTATTTTAAGGCAGTGGACAGTTTGCAGTGGACAGTTTGACAAATTTGAAACCAATTTTACACCGTGTCCCGTGTCCCGTGTCCCGTGAACCTTGCAACATGATTACAAAAACAGAAGCCATTGTATTGAGAGCCATAGACTATCAGGAGTCAAGCCTGATAGCGACTCTGTTTACCCGGAAGCATGGGAAGATTGCGGTGATCGCCAAGGGTGCCAGAAAGCCAAAAAGTAAATTTGCGGCATTTCTCGTGCCGGGCCAGATTCTGGAAGTGATCTATTATATGAAGGTCAGCCGGTCTGTTCAAACTCTTTCAGATGCCTCCTATCTTGAAAAGCTGGATCAGCTGCGTGTTGATCTTGAAAAGATGGCACTCACCGTAACAACGCTCGAACTTACCTCACAGCTGCTGCACGATAATGAGGTGAACGAACCTGTCTTCAATTTCTTTTTGAAAATGTTGCCGTGGTTAAACAATCGGGAAAAGGTGACCAGGGCAATTTTTCCCTACATTCAGATACGTCTGGCCCAATTATTGGGTATAGGACTTCAATTTGATGGGCAGCCGGGAACGGAATCGGGAAATGGGTATATAAATATTGTATCGGGTACGTTATCACATGAAGCGCTGGAGAGTGAGGCGATACTTTTAACACCTCTTCAATTTGCGTTTGTCCGTGAATCGCTGCATTCTATGAATTCAGCCATTTTTGAAAAAGATTTTAAAAAAAATGAACTAACGAAGCTGATTGAGTATTTAGATAGATACTTTCGGTACCATATTGAAGGCATCAGGCCAAGAAAGTCGGATGCAGTATTTGAGCAGATTTTAAAAGACTGACATGAAAATTCGAGATAAAATTCTTTCCGGTGTACTACTTGTCCTGATCGGTATTCTTTTAGGGATGATCCTGATGTTCTTCAGGCAGGGCTCTTTCTCTTTCGACCTGGCTGAAGTTCGGGTAACTGAGGTGAACAGAAGCGATATGCCGTTTTGGAGTGAAGAGGATCTCAGTAAAATTGACGACCGGTTTGTGTTTCGAAGTGCAGCAAAAGCAGTGACACCAACGGTAGTTTATGTTGAAACTACGGTTTCTACACGCAATCAGCGATTGGAGGAGGATGAAGATGGCGACAATGAATTTTGGCGGCGGTTTCTGCCTCCAAGAGCCAGAACAGTAGGATCCGGGGTTGTGATTTCAGAAGACGGATACATCCTAACGAACAATCATGTGATTGAAGATGCGGTTCGTGACGGTATTACAATTACACTGGAAAATAAGCGCACCTACGAAGCGCGGGTAGTTGGGCGCGACCCCAGCACAGATCTCGCCGTTTTGAAGATTGATGCCACTGGCCTTCAATCAGCTATCATTGGAAACTCTGATCGCACTGAGGTGGGTGAGTGGGTGCTTGCTGTAGGCAATCCTTTCAGGTTGCGCTCTACGGTAACCGCCGGTATTGTAAGCGCACTAAGCAGAGATGTACAGATCATAAATGATGCTCTTCGAATTGAGAGCTTTATTCAGACCGATGCGGCCATCAACAGGGGCAACAGTGGTGGTGCACTGGTTAATACCAGCGGCGAACTGATCGGTATCAATACAGCCATTGCAACTCAAAGCGGTAACTACCAGGGATATGGTTTTGCAGTACCAAGTAACCTGGCCCTGAAAGTGGCCCGCGACCTTATTGAATTTGGAGAAGTAAAGCGGGGAATGATGCAGGTGTCCATTCAATCTGTCGATTATGAAATTGCACGAAATGCAGGTTTGGATCAGGTTGCCGGGGTTATGATTATGAATGTAACCGAAGGCGGTGCGGCAGCAAAAGCCGGAGTTAAGCCCTCGGATATTGTCTTAAAAGTGAACGGGGAACCCGTTTTTGAATCCAATCAGCTACAGGAAAAAGTAGCCATGTTTCGCCCGGCCGACAGCGTAACCCTGACAATCTGGAGGGATAAGCAGGAGATTGAACGAACTATAATACTCGATAAGCTGCAGCGGCCTGAGCCGGCGCCTGAACTGTTTGATGAGCAACAGATCGAACCGGGCCCGGATGATTGGGATGAAATACCTGAGAATGGACGTGAAAGAGGCATAGAACAGCAGCGGTTTGAAGAGCTTGGCTTTACCATACGCGCGCTTGCAACTCCTGAAGATCCCAATCAATTTAACCTCTATCTGTTCAGAGTGGAGCGTAATTCTGAAGCCTGGAACCGGGGTCTGCGTGAAGGGTTTGAAATTGAAGAGATCAATGGACAACCGTTTACCGATATGACATCAGCTAAAAAAGAGATTACCGATTCATTGAAAAAGAACCGATCTTTGTCACTGAAAATTATAACTGAAGAAGGAGCTATCGGCTACTTTAAGCTTAATTGAATTCAATGAAATATTTTATAGGATTAATTCTGATCCTGAGTATGATTTCTGCCTGTGCAACTACCGAACCTGCACTAAACGATGAAATCGATGATACTATTGAAACAGAGCGAATTGAAGAGAAAAGACCCGAGTGGTATGATCACACCATAGCATCAGCATCAGACACTACAGCTTTTCATGGGTATTCGCACGCAACGGCTACTGAGCATGCCGACGCCGTCAGGATTTCTGAAAATATGGCGATTGCAAATCTCCGTTTTGAAATTGACAAATTTGCGGAGGAAGTACGGCGTGGACTGGAGGAGAATTCAGCAGCGGATCGTTACAGCTCAGGAAGGTTTATTATTACACTGAGAAACAGTGTCCAAGAGCTCTCCCTGGATGATGCTGAACTCACAACTGAAGTTCATGATCAAAACGGGGGTGTATATGCTTTTACGCGAGCCTCACTTTTCAGAGACGTTGTGATCTCTAAGCTTTCCGGCCTGATTGATGATTCCGGCTATAATGCTGCCCTGAATGAACATAATTAATTAATCGATCCATATTTGCTGATTTCTAAATACATTCAGCAAATCAAATTACACTCTGTCAACTTTTAACACTTATCAAAAAAATATGAGCAAAGCTACAATCCGAACTGAAAAAGGTGATATGGAAGTCAAATTTTTTGAGGAGGATGCACCGGGCACGGTAGAAAACTTCGTCAAACTCTCAAAAGATGGTTTTTATGACGGACTTACGTTTCACCGTGTTATCCCCGATTTTGTAGTTCAGGCAGGTTGTCCCAAGGGAGACGGAACGGGTGGTCCCGGCTATCAGATCGATTGTGAACTCGATGGTGAGAACCAGTACCACGATCGGGGAGTGTTATCCATGGCTCATGCCGGGCGCAATACCGGAGGGTCGCAGTTCTTTATTTGCCACAGCAGAAATAATACCTCTCATCTTGATCGCAATCACACAGTTTTCGGTAAAGTGGTGGAAGGTCTGGATGTAATCGACCAGATTCGCCAGGGCGATGTGATCGAGAAGATTGAAATTACTGAAGAGTAAACAGAAAACCGGTTAACACCGGCCTTGAAACGCTTCTGTTTTCAACAGAAGCACCTTGTTTAAACACCCCCGTTAAGTAGCTTCCTGTGCTATCCTTGTCCTTGCCGGATCTTCTCCAGCCGGGAGGATATCAGCATCGGTATGGGATTCGTTATGAAAACGGGGTTTTTCCGGTCTGAAATCACCAGCTCTATGATATTGGTTTCCAGGTCGGTTATAACATCGAGGATCTGGTTCATTCTGTACTCACGGGAGCCATGGCCCACAATTACCAGCCTGCGGTCGGTCATAATCAGTTTCCCCTCGAGTTGAACTTCATATCCAATCTTTCGGTACTGAACCCGGTTTCGTTGAAATCGCTCTATAACACGCTCTTCCAGCAGCCTTGTGTTATCAAATTCAGCGTAGCACACTTCGCCCCGAACCATGGGTATGGACGCTTCAGTCTCTTCAAGCGTCGACTCCATCTCTTTCCGTATTGTGGATGCCAGATCGAGGTACTGCAGCTCCTCAAAGATAAATTGATCGTCGAGGTAGAGCTTTTTGATCAGTTCGCGGATCTCCTGTTCCTCTTCACTGCTCAGAAGTTGATCCCGGAGAGCAGCGTCCATTCTGCGCGTCAGGATCGCTTTTTTGGTCAGGTCAATGAATTCGTCCGAAACCGGTATCTGTTTTTCAAATTTATTGAAGGCAAAAACATGGGCATTATCGTTCTCTTCAAGAATAATTTGAAGCATCACGATGTAGAGGTCTGGGAGAAAACGGTTGATGTATTTTGCCGGCGCCTTATCAACAAAAGAGTGCATGCGTTTAAGCGACAACTCTCCCGGAGCTTTCTCAAATTGAGATGACAGCTCTTCAACCATCTCTTTTCCCTCTCTTCTCCATTTACGGTCTTTTGAAAAGAGGTACAGAATGATCAGTGCGATCACGCCCGGAATAATCCAGAGCAGGGGTACTTCCTGAAATGCGAATGGGATCAGTGAAGAAAGTATAAGTAAAATCCATAACAGGGGATTTTTATACGCCTTTGAAATCTCTTTCAGATCAGGGAAAGGGTGAGGTTCGATAAGATCATAGACAGAGGGATAGGTAACTCCTGTATCCACAAATATGTCAGTAGTACCGGACGGGCTTCTTAAGGGTTGGTTTGCTGCTTCCTCTACATTTCCGGCTTTGTTGGCACTCTTTTTAGCGCTATTCAACTGTTCACGATAGTATATACCATGACGCCCGCCATAAACGTACGCTCCGTTGCGATTGAGCCCCAGTCGTGCTCCGGTAACGCCGGCCGATACGCCCACACCCCCTTTCGAGAGGTTAAATCGGATTGGACCCGCTTTAAATGCTTTTCGAATAAAAAATCCCATGCCCTATACTCCGAAAGTTTTCTGCGAACGGCAAGCAAAAAACAGGAGAGTGATTTTTTTTAAAAACTTCATTTATGTCGCTTATTTCAGGTATGAAACGGATAAGGCTGCCGATGTGTGAATTTTTAATTTTTATCTGTGAGAAAAAAGAGCCACATTTTTGATCTGTTGGCCGGAAACAGGAAAGAATTTAAATAGATTAATCATGCAGATAAACAGTTCAAATAACCTTTATGATGCGGTCATTGTCGGTTCGGGTGCCGGTGGCGGGATGGCGGCTAAAATACTGGCTGATTCAGGCTTGTCAGTCGCAGTATTGGAGGCCGGCGGAGATTATGACCCTGCCAAAGAGGAGTACAGAACACAGCTGAGGTGGCCGTGGGAATCGCCCCGCCGCGGAGCAAACACAGTTCGGCCTTTTGGTGATTTTGATGCCGCCTGGGGAGGATGGGAGATCGATGGTGAACCCTATACCCGGAAAGACGGTACCTCATTCGACTGGTTCCGGTCGCGGATGGTGGGAGGAAGAACCAATCACTGGGGCAGGATCTCCCTCAGGTTCGGCCCTAAGGATTTTAAGCGAAAGGATATCGATGGTCTGGGTGATAACTGGCCCATCAGCTACGCCGACATCAAGCCCTATTACGACAGGGTGGATAAACTGATCGGCGTGTTCGGCACCAATGAAGGCCTGGAGGATGATCCCGACGGTTTCTTTCTGCCGCCGCCAAAACCGCGCCTGCATGAACTCTATGTAAAAAAAGGTGCGCAGGAAGCGGGTGTGCCGGTCATTCCGTCTCGGCTCTCCATTCTAACCCGTCCGGTTAACAACAGCAGGGGCGCCTGTTTTTTCTGCAACCAGTGCAACCGCGGATGCAATGTATATGGAGATTTCTCATCCGGATCATGCCTGCTGAAACCCGCCATGGAACGAGGCAAGGTGGACCTCTACACCATGGCGATGGTGCGGGAGGTGACAACCGGCAGTAACGGACTGGCTACGGGGGTGATCTACATCGACAAGCGGGATATGCAGGAGTATGAAATAAAGGGAAGAACCGTTGTGCTGGGAGCATCTGCCTGTGAAACGGCCCGGATCATGCTCAATTCAAAGTCAAAGGCTCACCCAAATGGAATTTCAAACAGCAACGGAATTGTGGGCCGATACCTTCACGACTCGACCGGGGCCGACAGAATGGCCATACTGCCCGAGCTGATTGACCGTGAACGTTATAATGAAGATGGGGTAGGAGGGCTGCATGTCTACTCTCCCTGGTGGCTCGACAGCAGCAAACTGGATTTCCCGCGGGGATATCACCTGGAGTTCTGGGGTGGAATGGGCATGCCGATGTATGGTACTGGTTTTGGTATGGACACCATGCGGCAGCATATCAAAGATGAGATGGGCAATCCATCGCCAAACGGCGGGTATGGCAAAGGGCTGAAAAACGATATCCGGAAAATTTACGGCTCTACGGTTGGAGTATCCGGAAGGGGCGAGTGCATTGCCAGGTACGATAACTATTGTGAGATTGATCCGGGAACGGTAGATAAATATGGCATCCCTGTTTTGCGGTTTAACTATACCTGGAGTGACCACGAGCGGAAACAGGCCCGGCATATGCACGACACCTTTGAAGAGATTCTCACAGCGATGGGAGGAACGGTTCTTGGCAGCAAGCCGGGTAAAGACAGGGATTTTGGCTTACACGCTCCGGGGCGAATTATACACGAGGTTGGAACCACACGTATGGGCAGCGACCCGAATACATCCGTGGTGAACAAGTATGCACAGGCCCATGAGTGCAAGAACCTGTTTGTGGTGGATGCGGGTTCATTTGTGTCTCAGGCCGATAAAAACCCAACCTGGACCATCATGGCGCTTTCGTGGAGGACCTCGGACTATATTGTGGATGAGATGCAGAGGGGGAATTTGTGACGGACTCACCCCCTGTCCCCCTCTCTTCGAACCGCCAGTGGCGGATTCGAAAAGAGGGGGGACTTCGGAATCAGTTCATTGCTCGATTTACAATGCTTCTGAATGACTAAGTAAGGAGTTCCCCCTCTTTGCAAAGGAGCACAGTTCGCGGCCAGCGAACGAGTGCGACTGCGCAGAGAGGGGGACAGGGGGTGAGTAGGTGAGTTCGAACAAGGCGAATGATTAACACAACCAAACACAACCATGGACAGACGAGAACACATAAGACTTTTACTGGCGGGGTCATTCGGGGCGGGATTGCTGATGACAACCGGTTGCACTGCCAAAGATCGTGAGATGAGTGAAGAGATTATCCGGCAGGCCGGCGGCGGGTATGGGCGCAATGTGGAGGAGATGGCTCATGATGAGCGGCTGCATGCCGAGACCTTTTTTACAGAGGATGAACTCAGGATGGTAGCGGTGCTGGCAGATATCATCATTCCGGCAGATGAAGTGTCGGGGAGTGCCACTGACGCGGGCGTCCCGGATTTTATCGAGTTTATGATGAAGGATTTTCCGGCTTTTCAGGTGCCAACCCGGGGCGGATTGATGTGGCTGAATAACCAGTGCCGGAGCCGTTTCGGAAAATCTTTCCTGGAATGTTCAGAAGAGCAGAAAATAGAGATGATTGACCGGATCGCCTGGCCCGACAGTGCCGACACTGACATGGAGTATGGCGTTCGGTTCTTTAACCGAATGCGAAACCTGACGGCAACAGGATTCTTTACTTCCGAAATGGGGATCAGCGACATTGGCTACATGGGTAACCGTCCCAATTTTTGGGATGGAGTGCCGGATGAGATCTTAAAAAAACACGGACTCTCCTATGATCAAAAAACCCTTGATGAGTGCATTAAAGCTGAAGACCGAAACCGTATTGCTGAATGGGATGATGATGCCAATCTGATTTAGCACACGTTTCTCTTCGCTCGAAGCTCACAAAAAATCTCTTGTTCGTTTCTAAGTGGTGAACTCTTTACCTTTGCATCCCATTTACAACACTTCCTTACTAATTTAAAAGAGATCATGACTCCATTTTTACAACCGGCCGCCTTGCTTATGCAGTCCCCGCTGCTGGAGCGGCTTGCCAATTTCCTGCCTGATGCGATCAGGAATGAACACTCGGAAGCAGCCATTGGCCTTGCCCTGATTTTTCTGCTTGCCGGAGTGGTGCATATCTTTATCCGCGTGTGGATCATCCGGCTGTTAACCAAACTGGACGAAAAGACCGAGACGGAATGGTATGCCGCCATTTTGAGGCATAAGCTTCCTCAGCGGGCCCTCTTTATGGTGCCGCTCATCATTATCTACAATGGCCTGGAGTTAATCCCCGAAATTAATGAGGATATCACCAGCTTTATTGTCAGGATTACAGCCGCACTGATGATCGTGGTAGGGGCACGGGTACTGGATGCATTTTTATCTTCCGCACACACGCTCTACCTGATGCACCCGCGGGCACAGCAGACCCCTATCAAAAGCTACATCCAGTTGGGCAAGGTCATCATTTACGTATTGGCCGGATTTTTTATCATCTCAAGCCTTGCTGATAAATCGCCCTGGTTCTTTTTGAGCGGATTGGGTGCTATCACCGCTATTCTTCTGCTCGTATTCAGGGATACGCTACTCTCACTTGTAGCCAGTATCCAACTTACCAACAACGATCTGATTCGTGTGGGCGACTGGATCGAAATGCCGCAATTCTCAGCCGATGGAGACGTGATCGACATCGCCCTGAACACCGTCAGGGTTCAGAACTTTGACAAAACGATTACGGTAATTCCCACTCATAAATTCCTGGAGCATAGTTTTAAAAACTGGCGCGGAATGAATGAAGCGGGTGGCCGGCGGATTATGAGATCGCTCAATATGGATATATCTACCGTCCGTTTTTTAACAATCAGTGAGATCAGAAAACTGAAAGAGTCGCATCTGCTTAAGGAGTATATCGAAAGTAAGATGGGTGAGGTGAACGACTACAATACCAAGCATTTAAGGTACAGCTCTTCCACGTTGACCAACGGCCGCTGGCTTACAAACGTGGGGACATTCAGGGCGTATGTGATTGAGTATCTCAAGAAACATCCCAGGTCAAATAAAAATCTGCTGATGCTGGTGCGGCAGCTTGAACCGACAGAACGTGGGTTACCGCTGCAGATCTATGTATTTACCGATACAACAGCATGGGCAGAATATGAGGCTATTCAGGCCGATATCTTTGACCATTTGCTGGCTATTGCGCCCGAGTTTGGATTGAGAATTTTCCAGCAGCCGTCAGGTAATGATTTCAGA